>JACCDS010155679.1_pt1 | contig 35844 bp, 27 predicted proteins | sample 7446441 | NCBI WGS metagenome assembly JACCDS01 (sample SAMN15323445, study PRJNA562643) | freshwater metagenome | isolation source: river surface water | place: USA:Blue River Watershed | collected 2017-08-17
ACTCATCTTTGGTGGCTGGCCATGGCGCATCGTCCAAATAGCTAACCAATTCAAGTGTCCAATACATAATTCTTACTTACCGCGAAAATAGATTTTTGATTCAGAAAAACAAGATGAAATTTGCAATTAAATTATGCATCCCGATTGGCAAGACGAAATACACGTATACTGCGAAAATGTAAGCTCCGCTGAAACGCCCTTTTTACAGGCAATCAATGAGTTCACATGGAAAAAAATGATCAATCCCCGTATGCTGTCGGGTCATTTACAAGGTCGATTTTTATCGTCGTTGGTTGCTTTGAAACAGCCCCAGTGTATCCTAGAAATAGGCACATTCACCGGATATGCCACTGCCTGCCTTCAAGAACAGCTCCCCCATGGTTCATCAATCCACAGCATTGAAGCCGACGCCGAAACCGCCCACAAAACCCATCAATTTTGGCAACAACACCATCCATCACACCGCGTACTATGGCATGTTGGTGAAGCACTTGAGGTTATTCCTAAATTGAATATTCAGCCCGATTTTATTTTTGTTGATGCCGACAAACACAACTATAAACAGTACCTGGATTTGTGTCTGCCCTTGATGAAAACAGGCGGTGTGTTGTTGTTTGATAACACCTTGTGGAGCAAACGCGTAATCATCCAAAAAGACAGAGAAACTGACCGCGACACGCAAAACATGCATGCCTTTAATACCTATGCGAACACTTTACCCAATGTGGTCGTGGTCATGTTGCCCATCCGAGACGGAATCACCCTCATAACCAAACTCGGTTAGCCCCGGAGTTCGTCCAACAAATCACTCAACAAGTCAAAATTGATGTCTGAGCGATGCAAAATTTGCGTTTGGCGCTCAGTAAGTATCGGTTGAATCTGTGATAACATGTGAAGACCTTGTTCGGTGATCACAATATTCATTTTCCTACGGTTGTCGTTGTCGATGCTTCGACCAATCAAACCCATCGCCAATAATCGATCACACAAACGAGTGATATCCGGGTTCTTGTCTAACATCACCTCCTTGATTTCAGAGGGATTGACTGATTCCGGATGTTTACCGCGCAATATTCTCAATACATTGTATTGCTGTGGGGTAATACCAAACGGTTTGTAGACATCGCGAAATTCGCCCATCAACCAGTTGGCCGTATACATGATATTGAGCATCGCCTTGATTTGGGGCGACTCAAATCGTTTCTGTTTGATGGCTTCTTCTAGTTTCAACGCTGCGAATGATTAATATGCTACCGACAAATATGATCAAATTTACCCAAATATACCGCATGTAAATTATCGTTGTACCTTTGTAGGGTGAATATCCCATTTGAAAACACTGCAGACTTTGCTGCCCAATTAGACCAGCAAGATACACTTTCACAGTTCCGCGAACAGTTCATTTTCCCCAAAAATGAGCAAGGGAATACCCAAATTTACTTATGTGGAAATTCATTGGGATTGCAGCCAAAAAGTGCCAAAGAAGCCCTAATGAACGAGCTGGAAGATTGGGCTCAGTGGGGTGTAGAAGGACATTTTCACGGAAGAAAACCTTGGTTTCACTACCACAAATTCCTCACCGATTACACAGCCGAAATCGCTGGGGCAAAGGCCCACGAAGTGGTTGTCATGAATCACCTTACCGTGAACCTGCACCTGTTGATGTTCAGTTTCTATAGGCCAACCTTTACCACAAATGCCGCCGGCGACAAACAGCCCGCCCGTTATAAAATCATCATGGAAGCCGCCGCGTTTCCGTCCGATATGTACGCAGTGCAAAGTCAAGTAGAATCCTATGGTTTTCAGTACGATGACGCCGTAATTGAACTTTCGCCCAGAGAAGGCGAATTCACCCTGCGCACGGAAGATATTCTGAACGCCATCGCGGAAGCGGGCGATCAATTGGCTCTTTCATTCTTCTCCGGTGTTCAATATTATACTGGACAATTATTCAATATACCCGCCATCACAAAAGCAGCACATGCAGTGGGAGCATTGGCCGGTTTCGATCTTGCCCATACCGCTGGTAATATCGATTTGCAACTCCACGATTGGGATGTTGATTTCGCCGCTTGGTGTTCCTACAAATACCTCAACAGCGGACCCGGTAACGTTTCCGGTGTATACATTCATGAAAAGCATGGACTCAATCCTGATACCCGCAGAATGTCGGGCTGGTGGGGCCATAAAGAAGATGTGCGCTTTTTGATGAAGCGAGGGTATATCCCAGAGCCCGGTGCGGCCGGATGGCAAATGAGCAATGCCCCCGTTTTTGGAATGGCCGTTCACTTGGCGAGTTTACAACTGTTCCACGAAGCTGGCATCGCAAACCTGCGTCAAAAAAGTCGCACGCTTACCGCATACCTCGAATTTGTATTGCTGCAAGCAAAAGCAGAAAACCCCGTTTTGCAATTTGAAATCATCACTCCCAACAACCCCGATGAGAGAGGTGCTCAATTGAGCTTGCTCACAGACGATAAGGGCAAGGCTTTGTTTGATTACTTGTTCAATAACCACATCGTGGCCGATTGGCGAGAACCCAATGTGATTCGTTTGGCACCCGCACCGATGTACAACAATTTCGCCGATGTATTCGCGGTTGGAAAAGCGTTCAGAGAATTCCCCGGGTGATTTTTAGGATTAACCTTGGAAGCGTTTGTCCTTGAACGATTCCCAATGCACACTGTTGTCAACGCCCAACACCTTGCGAATCTTTGAACGCACGTTGTGAATGTATTGGGGCGATACCCCTACGATGGCTGCGATGTCCTTGGATTTATATCCATCAACGCTCAAGATAAAAATTCGCTTTTCAGTCAGATTCATGGCTTTTAACTGGGGATGCTGTTCCAAAATATCACCCTGCTCCTTCAGTTTGGAATCGGCAATTTGTGGACGCGATGTGGTCTCTACTCGACCCAGTGCCTCCAATTCTTTTCTGAGTATTTCGATGTCTGGCGAATTGCTCGTATTTAGTACCTTCAACTTTTTGCTCAATTCCAAACTCTTCTCCATCACCAGTTCACTCAGTCCGATAATTCTCGCATTTAACTCCTTTTCCTTCTGAAGAAATTCCTTTTCCTCAACCTGAACATGCAGCTGCATCTGCGCCCAATCCAGCTCCTTCTTTTTCGCTGTTTGTCGTGCCCACAAGAATAAAACCAACAAGAACAAGGTAAGTACCACCGACCCATACGTTCCAGCCAAATAACCGTTGATCTTTTTTTGCTGTAGCATTTCCTTTTCGAAAGCAAACTGCTTCGTCTTCATGCTTTCAAAATCTTTCTTTGCTGTAAAATCGGCCCGCTTCACTGAATCATCCAACAGGTGATACTTGTCTTTATAATCATTGGAAATCAATAAAGATTCATAGGCTTGAGACATTTTCTTACCGTCTTGCTGATAAATGGCCGATAACAAGCGATGATGGTTCGAGGATGCCATTGGATTCTCCTCAAATTGCTCCTTGAATCGATTCTTCCAAGATTCCAAACTATCCGCTTTCAGTACATCTTTCTCCGATGCAATGGATGTCAGTAAAAATGGTTCCAACCGCGTCACCGCGCCGAAGTAATCATCCGAAATCCAATCGATGCGTTCACCAATCAATTTTGGAATGGAACTTGGCGATTTTTCTTTCAAATAATTCAATTGATTGGCCAAATGATGAATTCGTAAACTACCGAGTACAGTGGAATCGGGCAGTTGCATTAACAGGGATTTCGTCTCTTCCAACCGACCCAAATGCAAGTTCAACTCGATGCGATTGATCAAAACCAATTGCCTGGAATAGCGGTCGCGCGCTTTGGCCAAGACATCTTCGTTTTTCTTCCAAAAAACCTCCGCCTCTTGGTAATTCCCCTCAACAATTTTCACGGAAATAATGTTTCCAATCAACTCTGCTGGGGCACCTTTGCCCGAAGGATAAGTAGAGTAAACCTCCAAAAAATATTTCGAAGCAGCGCCGTAAAGCGATTCATTGAAACAAATAGAACCAAGTTTATTCAGAAAAAATCTCCGCTTAACAACGTCTCTATGTCGAATCGCCTCTTCCAATCCCTTGTTCAAATAGTTCTTTGACATTTTTAAATCACCCCGAGTCATGTGATACATGGCGATTAATTCGAAATAACTACACCGGTTATTGCCCAATGGCATAATTTTTTCCGCTTCCTGAATGTAAAATACCGCAGAGTCCATTTGCCCTTGTGCCAAGGAGACCAGTCCGTGACCAACATACATACTCGCAATACCATATTCTGTATTATCCCGACCAATTCGATCGTTCATATAGGATAATAACTTCTCATATGAATCCTTTTGATCGTCGTAATATTGAGCAACCTTGTCGTAACCAACCGATTCATACTTTGCAGAGGGCAATTTATCTAACATTGTAATCACAGAATCTACTTCTATCGCCTGCTCTATTTCATCGCGATAAAAGTCTTGGTTTGAATCAGACAACCAATAGAAAATCAATAAGATAACAACAGATATTGCCGCTGTAAAAATCCATTTATATTGCTTCAATAGCGTAATTAGGTATCCCATAAAATCTACCACAAAAATAACAACCTTTTTATTGTGTTTTGCCGATATAGGTTGGTAATTGTTAGAAATTATGAATTATTTCATCGAAAAATTCAATGTTAACATTTCTAACATTTCGGTGATAAAAATCAATTTTAAAACAGTTGATGAATTCTGATCAATAAAAACCAAAAACACCATCATGTGTTAACTACTCTCAATTGATGCTGAGCGCGCACCAACTGACACTGCCACCAATGCCAACGGACAAATTAGCAGATACATCCATTATTTATGACGAATCGGCGTATTTCATGGCAATTGACCCCCTAAAATTGTAGTTTTGAATATTATTTAATTATTGGCTTAACCTTTGATTACACAAGCACAACATGGAAAACAATCGACCCAATCCCGAAAATAAAAAGCCGGGAGGATTCCGCTTTAACCCTTATTGGATTTACGGTGCGCTATTCTTGATTTTGATGGCGATGCTGTTTTTGCCCAAGAACACGGGACAAAGCACGAACTGGAAAGAAACCCGTGAGATGATTCTACAGGGTGATGTGAAGAAAATTGTGGTCGTAAACGATCGTTTTGTAGAAGTCTATCTTACCCAAGAAGCCGTTCAACAAAAGCGTTACAAGGGCGTTCGCAAACGCCAGGATTACCTCGGTGCCACCGAACCAAACTTCAGCTTTGAAATCGAAAAAGGCTACCTAAACAATGAGATACAGGATTTAAAGTCAACCCTGAAAGAAAAAAATCTTGACCCCCATGGTTTGGTACTTCACTATGAAACCCACAGCGACATTTTCGGCGAATTGTTCCAATGGATTTTCTTCATTGGCATATTCCTCATATTCTACAACCTCATGTTCCGCCGTATGGGTGGAGGTGGTGGCGCCGGCGGTGGTGCAAGCATCTTCAACATCGGTCGTTCCAAAGCACAGCTTTTTGATAAGGACACCAAAGTAAACAAAACATTCAAGGATGTTGCGGGTCTACAAGAAGCCAAATTGGAAGTGATGGAAATCGTTGACTTCCTCCAAAATCCAAAGAAATACACCAATCTGGGTGGTAAAATACCCAAAGGCGTTTTATTGGTAGGCCCTCCAGGCACAGGAAAAACCTTGCTCGCAAAGGCAGTCGCTGGTGAAGCAGGTGTGCCTTTCTTCTCGTTGTCAGGTTCTGACTTCGTAGAGATGTTTGTGGGTGTGGGTGCAAGCCGTGTAAGAGACTTATTCAAGCAAGCCAAGGAGAAAGCGCCTTGCATCATCTTCATCGATGAAATTGATGCCATAGGTCGTGCTCGCGGCAAGAACCTCATGCAAGGTTCCAACGATGAACGCGAAAACACCTTGAACCAATTGCTGGCCGAAATGGATGGATTTGGTACCGATAGCGGTGTAATTATTATGGCCGCTACAAACCGCCCTGATATCTTGGATAGCGCTTTGATGAGACCCGGTCGTTTCGACCGTCAAATCAGCGTTGATCGCCCCGATCTTCAAGGTCGCGAAGAAATCTTCAAAGTACACTTACAGCCCTTGACAAAATTGTCTTCGGATGTAGATGCACAGAAACTTGCCGCGCAAACACCAGGATTCGCGGGTGCAGAAATCGCCAATGTATGTAACGAAGCAGCCTTGATCGCTGCGCGTCACAACAAAGAAGCCGTTGACATGCAAGACTTCCAAGATGCCATCGACCGTGTCATTGGCGGTTTGGAAAAGAAAAACAAAATCATCAGCCCAGAAGAAAAATCCATTGTTGCCTACCACGAAGCAGGTCACGCCATTGCAGGTTGGTATTTGCCACATGCCGATCCTTTGTTAAAGGTATCCATCGTGCCGCGTGGTGTAGCAGCCCTCGGTTATGCCCAGTACTTGCCAAAAGAGCAGTATTTGTATCGCACAGAGCAATTGATGGACAGCATGTGCATGACGCTCGGCGGTAGGATTGCAGAAGACATTTTCTTTGGTAAAATCTCAACCGGCGCCCAAAACGATTTGGAGAGAATTACCAAGTTGGCTTACAGCATGATTACCATTTATGGAATGAATGAAAAGGTAGGACATGTGAGTTTCCACGATCCACAGGGAGAATACGGCTATCAGCGTCCATACTCTGAAAAGACGGCTGAATTGATCGATCAAGAGGTTCGTGCTTTGATCCAAAAAGCCTACGATATCACAAAGGCATTGCTCACCGAAAAGAAAGAAGAATTGGAGAAGGTCGCCAAAGCCCTATTGGAGAAAGAAATTCTCTTTAAATCAGATTTGGAAGATCTTATCGGCCGCAGGCCCCACGACCCCATCGAAGAGTCTACAGCGGTTTTAGAACCCGCCCAAGAAACCCCAGTAGCTGACGCGAGCACAGATACATCAGAAGCTGCCCAAGAAATCACGAATACCGAAATCAATAGCACCCCAGCGGACGATATCACGCCATCGAACAACGATCGCATTGACACAGACACTGAGGAAAAGCCAGAGTAATTAATTCGATAACAATTGTTGGAGTTGAATCAGGTTGTAATACATGCCTTTCTTCTCCAACAATTCGTTGTGAGTGCCTGATTCTACCAACTTTCCTTTATCCATCACCACAATCAAATCCGCATGCACCACAGTGGATAAACGGTGGGCGATAATAATACTGGTTCTGTGTTTCATTAGCAGTTCTAACGCCTGCTGAACTGCCTTCTCGCTCTTGCTATCCAAGGCCGATGTCGCCTCGTCCAAAATCAAAATTTCAGGATCCTTCAACAAGGCACGGGCAATCGCCAAACGTTGTTTTTGGCCGCCGCTCAACTTTCCACCGCGCTCACCAATCTCGGTATCGTACCCTTGTTCCATCTCCATGATAAACTCGTGCGCATTGGCTGCCTTGGCTGCGTTAATCACATCCTCAATGGGCAATTCTGGCCTACCCAACGCGATGTTATTACGCACCGATTCATTGAAAAGAATGCTTTCCTGATTCACGATGCCAATCAACCGGCGCAATGATTCTTGCTGAAATTCACGAATATCCACGCCGTCTATGCAAATACTCCCTGAACTCACGTCATAAAAACGCGCCACCAAATCGGTCAACGTGGTTTTCCCCGCACCCGAAGGTCCAACCAATGCAATCGTTTGCCCCTTTTTGATGTTCAAATCAAAATGCTGAATAACCGGACTGCCATCCAAGTATGAAAATCCCACATTTTGAAGGGACAATGACGAGGAGAAAACAGGGGTTTTGGGATGTATTGGGTCTTCTACCGTAATCGGTGCAGAAACCAACTCTTGTATGCGCTCTAAGCTCGCCATACCCTTTTGCGCGGCATACAAAGCATTTGAAAACGCCTTAAATGGCGGTATCAACTGAGAAAAAATTGCGAAATAGGTTAAGAAGAACTCCGGATCCAATTCATGACGAAATACCATACTTCCACCCAACCATAGCAACAGCGCACTCACGCTTATTCCGATGGTTTCACTCATGGGCGATGACAAATCATATCTCCGCTGCACACCGATGTTATTTTTGGTGTAAGCCTCATCTTGCTCATTGTATTTCTTGGCAAAAAAGGAGGATGCATTGAACGCTTTAATAATGCGAATACCACCCAGCGTCTCTTCATAAGCACTCATGACCTTTCCCAACAATACTTGATTTTTTACACTTCTTTTCCTGAGCGATCTTCCAATTAAGCCAATGATCAAAGCCGTCAAAGGAAGAAACAACAATATGTACAATGTGAGCTTGGCCGATAAAACCACCAAGGCAACCATGAACAACAATATGTTCAACGGTTGGAAATAGAGGGCCTCCAGTGATACCATCAAGGCAAACTCTATTTCTTTGATGTCGTTACTCATACGCGACATCAAATCCCCTTTTCGTTCATTGTTAAAATAGGCGATGGGTAAATCCAAACACTTCTGATATACGCCCTGACGGATTTCTTGAATGCTTCGATTGCGAATCAACACCATAAAATTCATGGCCAAGAAACGGAAACCATTTTTCATGATGGTCACACAAACCAACGCAACACATAGGTAAGCCAACGCGGTAAATGGCTCCCCTTTCGCCAATGTACCAAACCAAGTAATAAACGACTGGTATTGATCGCTAAACCATTGTCCAACACCATAATTTTTGCTAGATAACGCCTGTGCATTTGCACCGTCCTTCGAAAACAAAAATCGCAACACAGGCATGATCATCATCAAGGTGACCAATTGAAATACCACATAAAGCAGGTTGAAGATAAAATTGAGAAAAATCAACCGCTTGTGATTTCCTGCGTAGCGTAAAAACTTTAAAACTGCTTTCAAATCGAGGCGAAATTAACGAAATCAAAACAACCGAAATAAAAAAGGGGGCGATGCCCCCTTTTTTATTTATCGATTCTGTAAAAATTATTGGAAACTCAAGAAATCACTGTAAATCTCACCAGCCGCTGTGATGATTTGTACGCGATACAATCCAGCAACCACATTCAAATCCAAAGTCACAGCATTGGCCTTCATCATATCGCTCATGTTGACCTCGCGAACCAACTGACCGCCCATGGTGTAAACCTTCACTGACTTCATATTTTCAACACTTTGAATGTTCACCAAACCACTGCTTGGATTTGGATACATCTTGATTGAACCCGCAGCAAACTTCTTAACCACACTGGCCTCGTTGTCTTTGATTTTCAAAGTCAACAAAGAATCTTTGCCAATGAAACAAGGTCCCTGAGCATTGCGAATCGCAAAAATCAACAGCTTGTCGCCATCAGGATCTCCATCATCAGAAATGTTCGCACGGATAAAGAAACTACTTACGTTCTTCAATACATTGATCTTGCGTGTTGTAAAATCGTAATCTGTTGGTGAAACCGCAGTTCCTCCTGCAATTGCCACGTCAAAAGAGAAATTTTCATCCGCTGGAATCACTGAGAAATCCATACGGAACGAATCAGCAGGTTCAAAAATTGAATCCTTCGCTTTTGCAAAATTCACTGTTGGCAATGTAGATGCTTTGAAGTCATTGATTGAACGGGGCGACAATACATAACGAGTCAAGTAAGGTGAGCTGTTATCAAACTGTGCACCAATTCCGGTTACATCAAAATATCCAACTGGGGCAGTAGAACCATCCACATTGGTTTCAGCATCGATGTTCAACGTATCAACACGACCTGCAGTATTCATTACACGTACATATTTGAACGCATTGGCAGCCAATGCCGCAGAAGGCCACTCGGTAGGATCTACCATCTTTACACGACGCATCTGAACCAATACAGATTCGGTTGTTTCGTCCACGCCACTAACCAATTTGGCTTTCTTCAAAGGTTGGCCAGTAGAAATTCTGATGATGGTATCCAATTTGTCCATTTGTACTGTACCCTGGAACTGACTCACCGAACCTTGAACCATGATACTATCACCTTCTGTTACAGTATATCCAAACGTCTTAGGGTTTGTAAACACACCAATTCCGCCCGTACCATCCATCATGGTAAAGTTAAGACCAGCCGTACGCATGTTTACGCCATGTACCGTTCCGAAAACACGACAGCGAACATTCAAACTATCAGCCGTTTTGTTGGCATTGGTTTGTTTGTTGATTGTACCGATAGAATAGATGGGCAAATCATCGTTCAACAATGTCACAATCAAAGTATCTTTTCCTTTGGTGATTTTTGAGTTAGACAGATTACCCAAGCCGAAGTAAATTTTCTTCGTTAATTCAAAGTTCTTGTCGTCGTAGAAAGGCACAGAGACTGTGATTGTATCGGGTGTGCTTGAGGTAATATTGATGATTTTGGATGTAGGGTTGAACTTGAAATCAACACCCTCGGTAGCCGAACTCAAAGCGGTGTAGCAACGCAAGGTGAAATCCGCATCCGCATCAGAACGTGATGCAACACGAATCTTCACGGCCAAGTTGCCAATATTCTCGGTGATTGTTAACCTGCTATCAATAAATTCAACGGTGGCAGGACCATCGTTATCGGTCATTACCAACGTAATGATTGAGTCTTTCAAGTAGGCATTTCCGGTAACCTGACGCAAAATCAAAGTCACTGTATCATTGGGATCGATGTTAAACTCGTCATTCACCTTGGCAAAAATCATGATTGAATCGGCCTTGGTTGAGGATCCCAAATTGAAAGTAGAATCGTTTCCTGATTTGCCCAACTGAAATTCAGAAGGAATGTATGTGCTGTCGCCCTTGCTCTTGACAAACAACATCATTTTTGAAGGGGTTGCCACCAATTTATCCATCTTCAACGCAATGCCAATTTTACCGGCATTCTCTTTCACAACGATCAATGTTTTGGGAATTTCTACATTGGCGATATCGTTATCTGCAACGGTGACGGTATGCGCTTTTTCAGTGCCAATTACACAATTGTTGGGTTGATCGATACCCAAAACAATGGTTTCAGGTCCTTCCGCAGAGTTATCATCATTGATCGTGATTACCGAAGTATCTGAAATGGCGGCGCCAGAACCCTTGAAGGTGATGGTACGCTCAGTAACCGTGTAATCATTTGTGGCACCCTTGAGTGCTGTTCCGCCCGCGATGTAGAAACGAACGGTTTGGTCTTTTTCGTCGCTGAATTTACGCGTTACATACACATTGAATTTGCCTACATCCTCTTTCGTAGAAGACGTTCTTGTCCAGAACTCAACTTTCGTAGGTACCAATGCTGCATCGTCGTTATCCAAATAAATGTGACTGCCTGCACCACCCGATGCATTGACGGTTGATTTCTTTGAGGGACCCCAAACACCATCGCCATCGTTGTTGGCATAGGCCAAGAAACCATTCGACAAATTCAAATTTTCGATGCGCTTCAATCCGCCCGACAAATTGTTTGGAATGAATGCAGACCACATACCGCTTACGCCGATAACCTTGTTCTTTACCGCTGTAGGTGTGAGGGATTTCCAACCCGCGCTTACTGCAGAATTTTCTACCAAACCAATCGACAAAGGACGAACCCCAGCGGTACTGGTAACATCGTACAATGCAACGAAGCTCTTGCCAACGGCTTGAGAACTACCCCAAACCAACGTAGCATTGGTTGAAGCGGTTCCGTAATCCATGAAGGTAATGCCATCCGCACAGTAACCAATCAAAGTATCATTGCTCGTCAAACCCAAGGCAACGAACAAAGGGTAAATGGTTTTTCCTGCTGCAAATCGGGCATTCGAAGTATTGATCAATCCAAACCATCCTTCGTACTCACCCATCATGTTGGTTTCAAACGTATCATTCTTACCGGCCGTAGACAATGATTGGCTGGAGATGTATTTGAATGTCCCATTGGTGTTGAAGGTTATCATGTTGCCCGCACCCGCCGTAGACAATGCGCGCGTTTTTAAATCTGTTGTATCTGAGCCTTTCGTGATGTACTTGTACTTTTCATTTGGCTTCAGACCGTTGATTCTAACCCTAAAGATGATTGGGGTTCGGGTTGTATCCCCAGTAGATGCTTTGGTTGCACCCGCATACTTTGGAACCAAAATCGGTCCGATTTGAGAGGATGTCACCTGAGCCTTCGCTTGACCCAGCATCACAACACCCAAAAGCAGTAGTATTTTCTTCATTTTCGTTATTTCAAACAAATTTACACAATTTCACGACCAATCAAAAATCGCATCATACCGTGAAGGCCAAACTCATCACCGAAGCCTGTTTAATGCCACCAACATATAGCGCTCGTAGGCATCGCTCTGCAGTAGCGCCCGTTGTGAAAACATCATCAACCAAGGCCACATGATGCAAGCTGGAACAATCTCGCCCAGCCTCAAAAGAATGTTGTGTTTGGTACCATCGATCCAACCGATTTTTCTTGGTTTGTGATACCGTTGCATTCCGCTTTAAAAGGGCACTTTGGTTTACGGGTATGCCCATACTCCTCGACAATCCCTCTGCAATCAACAAAGCAGGATTGTATCCCCGTTTTAGTTCTTTTTTCGGGTGCATAGGCACAGGAATCAGTGCTTCGCAATGCATCAATGTGCCCGCCCTCAACAATTCATCCCCCATTAACTCACCCAACTTTTTTGCCATTATCACGCCTCCGTCATATTTCAACGATTTCAACACCTTGGATGTCATTGTTCTGGATTGGTAGTTCAATAAATAATAACCGCCGGTGACAGGAACCCGACCCCAAAGGGATTTTGCAACGGGGTTATTGATCCCATATCCATGTACGGAAAATGGCAATCGCGCAAAACAAACCCAACAAATTTCCATTTCCGACTTTAGCAACAAATCGCCACAGCTGACACAAGACCGTGGAAACGCGAAATCCATCCAATCATCCACTGCCCCGCGAACAAATTGTATTGCTTCTTTTCTCGAAACCATGTCAGATAAACACCCAATTGTTGATCCTCACCCACCAATTTGGCAAAAAACGCAGAACTTTGCATTATGGCAGGACCCCACAACCAAGATCGCGACATACCCAAAGCCAAAATTTCATTACAAGCCTTTCAGAACTCCATGCGCTTGTTCCGATATATGTCGGCCAAAAACCGCGGATGGTTTTTACTTGGTACACTATTCCTGGCGATTTCCGCAGCCGCCTCTCTCATGTTTCCCAAATTGCTGGGCGAACTCATGGATGGCGCTTTTGTGTATGGCAACAACGGTATTTCCAAAGCCCCCAATACCGAGGCACTGGAAAAAGTTGCTGTATACTTTGTGTATCTATTTATTGTTCAAGCCGTATTCAGTTTCGGTAGAATCGCGATTTATGTACGTGTCACTGAGGACATGACATACGGACTTCGAACAGATCTTTTCAAAAGTGTAATCTCCCAAAGCATGACATTTCATGCGCAGCACCGCGTGGGTGAGTTACTGAGCCGATTTTCGGCCGATATCGCACAAATTCAAGATGCCTTTACCACCAATCTGGCGATGTTCTTACGTCAAATACTTGTGCTCATTGGGGGTGTGGTTGTACTCTTTATTACATCAACAAAGCTTGCTGTGCTGATGTTGGCAACCCTGCCGGCGATCATTATCATTGCGTTGGTTTTTGGTCGATTCCTGCGCAAAAAATCTAAAGAACTTCAAGATACAACGGCCGCCAACAATGTGATTGTTGAGGAATCACTTTCTGGCATACTTTCCGTGAAATCCTTTACAAATGAACAGTTTGAAAGTGACCGTTATGGACAAAGTGCTTGGCAACTGAAAAAAGATTCCATCCTGCGTGGATATTGGCGTGGTGCTTTCAGTTCGTTCATCATCATTTGTATGTTCGGCGCGATTGTATGGCTGATTTATCAAGGGCTGGGACTCGTGCAAGCCGGTGAAATGGGTGTGGGTGAACTATTTAATTTTATGATTCTTACAGCGTTCGTGGGAAGTAGCATCGGGGGCATGGCAGAACAATTTGTGCAAATTCAAAAAACTTTGGGTTCCATAGAACGAGTTCTTGAACTGATAGATACCCCCACTGAACTCAGCACCACCCAACTTCAAAGCCAAAATTCACCCAATTGGCAGGGTGCCATTGCATTAAATGGGGTATCGTTCAGTTATCCATCCCGACCAGAATTTTCCGTATTCAAGAACCTAAATCTCACGATTAATCCGGGCGAGGTGCTGGCTTTGGTGGGACCTTCCGGCTCAGGAAAATCAACGCTTGCCAGTTTATTATATCAGTTTTACCAACCCACGAATGGCAACATCACACTTTCCGATAAACAAATCACAGAATTTGATTTAGCCGAATATCGTCAGGGATTTGCATTGGTGCCACAGGAGGTTTTGCTCTTCGGCGGAAGCATTTATGACAATATCCGATATGGCAAGCCAGACGCCACCACCGCGGAGATTGAGGCAGCGGCACGAAGTGCCAACGCCGCCGACTTTATTGAAGCTTTCCCCGAAAAATACCTCACCAAAGTCGGCGATCGCGGTATGCGGTTGTCGGGCGGACAAAAACAGCGCATTGCGATTGCACGAGCCATCCTGAGAAACCCAAAGGTCCTTATCCTCGATGAAGCCACCAGCGCCCTAGACTCGGACAGTGAATTGGAAGTGCAAAAGGCCCTACAAAACCTAATGCAAAACAGAACTTCTATCGTCATTGCACACCGGTTGAGCACCATTCGCCACGCCCATACCATAGCCCTAATCAAACACGGCGAAATCGTTGAACAAGGAAATCATGAATCATTGATGAAATTAGAAGGTGGACAATACCGCAGAATGGTTGAACAACAAATAGACCCCAGCGATTATTTCCAACAACCCAACACATAAAAGATGACCGCGCGCCATTTTCGAACCAACATCTCAACAGCAAATCAGTGGCAGTTTCCGCTAAAAGGACTGCTGCTCGCATTTTTGCTATGGTTTGGATATTTGCCTTTGGCCGCTCAGCCCAACCCAACAGAGAATGGCGACCCAAACTATGCACTAGCCCATTTGCTCTTTGAAAAAAATGAGTACGCCAAAGCGGAAGTCCTTTTTGAAGACCTCGTAGATGTCTATCCCACAGATGAAAATACCCAACAGCGTTATTTACAGTGCCTGGTAAAACTTGGGGAACAAGACAAAGCCATCAAATGGATCAAAAAGAAAATCAAAAAATCACCCCAACCCCTCTCCTGGGTCATCGATGAGTGCTGGGTCAACACCACCTATCCCGAAGGACCCGAAAAACCAAAACACACCCAACGAGCCAACGAACTGCTAGAATTGGTGATAGACCAACTCAAACCGCGTGCTGCAGAACAAATGGGCAACCTGCATATTTATGCGGCAAGTCGTTTTGAAAGACTTGGTTTGAAACCCCAAGCCATTGCCGTGCTGTCTTCGGCGGAAGAACTTTTGGGTGAAATTCCAGAAATCTCCAACGAACTCGCCATGCTTTACATGGAAACCGGGAACCGGGAAAAAGGACTGGAAAAATACACCAACATGATGTTGGCCGGTCTCCCATTTGAAACCGTAAAACCTGTATTTGAAAGCCATGTCACAGACAGCCTTGATTATGTCATCATGCAGCGGTTGTTGCTGAAAAAAATCCAAGAGTATCCTGAAATCACTGCGCTCTCTGAAGGTCTAAAATGGACCTTCCTCAAACAAGAAAATTGGAGTAGCGCTTTTCTCTACACACGATCCCTCGACAAGCGACTCAAGGAAAATGGTACCCGCGTATTCGAACTCGGACAATTATGCCAATCCAACAAACAATTCAATATTGCCATTCAGTGCTTTGAATATTGCATTAACCTAAAAGAAGCCTGCTTTGACTTGCCCGCTTGCCAATCGGCCCTTATCGATGTAACCTATGAAAAAACCATCCTGGCGAATCCAGACGCCGCGACCTTGATTGCACTGAGAAACCGCATGCGCGATTTTGAAACAAGCTATGGACCACAAGAAGCCACATTAAACAACGCCCTCAAACTGGCTGGGTTGTTGGTTCGATACGACAGTCTTTTTCAATCCCATACATCCCCAAAAGGCGTTAGCGAAAGCACCGCAAGCAAATCAACTGAAAGTGGTTCTAAAGAGGCAGAATCCTTGCTGAGAAAATACCTCAACGAAGGCAGTTATTTGAAAAAAGCCTCGCTGGCAAAAGTCAAAATGGCCCTTGGCGATGTACTTATTGCGGCGGGTGATGTATGGACATCCGAATTGTTGTTTGCGCAAGTGGAAAAAGACTTCAAGGAAGAGGAGATGGGACAATTTGCCAAATTTAAGCGGGCTGAACTTAGCTTTTATCGGGGCGATTTTGACTGGGCGAGTATGCAGCTAGATGTACTTAAAAGTGCAACTACCCAACTCATTAGCAACGATGCCATGGAATTGGCTTTGGTGATCATTGACAACCTAGGAATCGATAGCAATTACCAAGCACTTGAATGGTATGGAAAAGCCCTTTTATACGAAAAACAGCATCAATACAGCCAGTCTTGGTCGTACCTAGACAGTATTGTAATCAACCATCCAGGACATGCACTCTCAGATGAGGTATTGTTTGTAAAAGCAAGGATTCGCAGAGATCAAGGACTCTATGCACAAGCTGCAACACTCCTAGAAACGCTGTCACTCGCTTTCAATTTCGATATTCTGGCCGATAATGCGCTGTATCAATTGGGCATGCTGTATGCCTATCAACTGAACGACCAAGAAAAGGCCAAAGCCGCCTTTGAAAAATTGATTGAGAAATATGAAAGTTCGGTTTATCTGGTAGATGCACGCAGAGAATTCCGAAAAATTCGTGGGTATTGAGTTAATTGCAGCATGAATTCTCTGCGGGTAAGAACCCTACCCATTCCTTTGGTTTTTATCGGACTTTGTGCATTCCTATTTGCACCTGCTGCCATTGGGCAAATCAACAACGACATTTTTAGCCTAACCCCCAAAAACTATTATCGGTTTGTTGGTCAAAAAGAAACGCAAAGCAAGGTGCTAACACCCACTCAGGATACCTTCACTAACAAACCATTCGATAGCACGTACAACCAAGAAGTGCTGACTCCGGAAATGCCAGAATTTGTGGAAGATGACCGGGGTATGAGACCAACAAAATATCAGCCACATTGGGGATTTCTTCACTATAACAAAGACAACGAATATCTGCAACGCATCAATCCAGGCGAAACGTTTTTTGGCAATCAATTGTGGGCATTCAACACTTTTGCTCTTGGTCATTCCGATGACTTTCAAGAGTCCATCTCGCTCTCCTTGGGCGGTTTGGTTAAGTATGATTTCGGGGGATATGAATCGAAAATGCGCTTCAGTCCCATCATGCAAATCAAGTTGCAAACCAAAAAAGGAACCCTCATCGCCGGGAATTTGATCTCACAAACCCAGCACAACATGCCAGAGCCCATGATCAACTACGACATGGCCTTCAAACGCCCTGTAGAATATGGCACACAGGTTTTCAAAAAAACCAAACATTGGGATACAGAAGCTTGGTTGGATTGGCGACAGATGCTGGATACGCAGACTTTCCGACAAGAAATCATCTCTTTTGGCACCCGAATAGAATATCAATTGTTTGAATCGCACAAGCATGCTGTAAACGCCAAAATGCAAGGGTATTTGATGTTGTTACACCGAGGAGGAGAGGGGTTTCGATATTTTTTACCCTTGATGAATCGCGGTACCTATTCCACCGGTTTTACGCTGTATTCTGATCGCAAAGAGGCCAAATATTGCAACATCCCAAAGTTCACACTCAATGCTTGGGCCTTCTATCAAAAGGACTTTTCACCAAAATTGTCTCAGCCCATGCGCGAAGGCACGGCGATGATGGTGAATCTCGGTATCCGCCTGAATCGCAATCAACAACTCATCTTCACCGGATATCAGGCCAACAAATTCACGACGCCTTTGGGTGCACCTTTTTATCAATGTGTGAATGAGACCAATCCCATCTATTTCAATCCCGTTCGGAAAATCGTAGCCGCCCGCTTTATCCAGCGATTTCATTTGGTTTCCCAGCGCTTTCAACTCGAAAGCAGACTGGAACCCATCTACGATTTAGACGATCGATACTTGTTGTATTCTTTGGGCCTGTACCTAAAATACGCGATGTAGTTATCAATTAAATTCCACTACAATGTGTAGGACAATCCCCATTCCATGTAATCTGCTGTAGACAAGTGCGCCTTTAATCGTGCGATGGCTTGTAAACGCTTGTTCACCTGATAACTCAACCCAACCCCTTCGTAATAAGCCCGCTTAGTATCTTTTGGACGATACAAATACAATCCCGCATCGGCCAAAATCCCCCATCGACCAAACTGCCACCGATGTCCGAAAGTCATTGCAATTTCAGTAAAATCATGGGGTGAATATGCATCGCTACCCATGCCGAATTTCGTATACAAATATGAGTGGTCGAAAAATACATTGACACCATATCGCCAGCGATGACCTCTTTTCCCTGTTGCATATTCTGCGGTATAATCCAACAATGTATTCACAAATGTTTGACGCTGATCAAGTTCAATTTGCCGCCTGCCCATTCTCATTCCAATGGTTTGATACCATCTGGGCCCTCCCAATGTTCTTTTCTGTTCATAGGTTGACGCGTGCTTCCAACCACGATTCGGACATTCGCGCAAATCACTGATTTCTGTGCGATGTACCCCTACGCGCTGCTTGTCGTTGTATGGCCGAAAGTAACTATGCACGAAGGATTTCTTCAATCCCAAAGCCAGATAAGGCACATTGATTCCGAAGTTGGGCTGACTCCAGTTGGCATTGCTAAAATGCATCATTCCAACTTCCATATTCAACTTCCACAAGTGTTCAATTTGCGTACTTTTGGGGATAGGTTTTCCTGGCCACGAAGCCAATTCTATGTGATATCCCAATTGCATGGTGCCATTTAAACGACTTCCAATCGCCACATTTTTGGGATTTTCTATCGCATCAAATTTCTGGGTAAGGTACCCCAAGCCCATACTCAATAAAAAATATCCATTTCTCCCAGATTGAGCCATGAGTAAGGCTCCTGAACCAATTCCATACCCCGCAACATCACTGCCAAGATCCATCAAATTGACAGTAAATCCGTAGGTGAGTTTGTCCCTAAATTCACCCAGGCCTTCTGGGGCTTTCATCGCTGCGCGATACCTAAAACCGACCCCTGAAACATGCTTATACATGGCCATCATATCGGAATGATGGGGCAATAAAAAACCGCGAAAGGGCTGAACCGACCACTCGGCGGATTGGTTTACAATTGGCGCAAACGCAATCTCTGATTGCTCCTTGGCCGAATCCTGTGACTTCAACGACTCATTGGCAAAACCCACATTTTGCGCCCCCGCCGATTGGTTCAGCAGCAACGGTGCTATTAAACCAAGGGCCTTCGACAGCATTACTGATTGGTTTTGTCGGTGGCAAGCACCATTTTGATACCCAAGTTTGCACCTACCTGCATCACATCCACCATGTCCTGCACTTTGAGGTCTTTGTCGAGTCGCAACACCACATTCAACAAGCTCTTTCCTTCGTCAGATACTCCCGCCTTTTCCTTTTCCTCGGCGAGAATGTCATCGAGGTCATCGAACGCAACACGATCTTGTTCTATGTAAATACCCAATTCCTCATTTTCACTGCCCTTGTTCTCTATACGCACGGTCAATGGCAACGTTTTGGTTTCCATTTGGGTGGTCGTGGAGGCCTTGGGCAACATGATATTGATAACATTCGGGTTGGCCAAGGTGCTTGCTATCAAAAAGAACAACATCAAAAAGAACATGATATCGTTCATTGACGAAGCTTCCACTTCGGCTTCTTCCCGTCTGCGTCTGCCTACTCTCATGGTTTCAGGAATTAATGGTTTGACTTGTTAAGCACTTCCAAGAAGCTCAAGCTCTGTTCTTGAAGGCGCTCTGCAAAACGGTCCACTTTACGCACAAACAACTGATAGCCGATGAATGAAATAATTCCCACCAACAAACCAGCGAAACTCGTTACCATTTTGATATACAAACCTTCAGAAATACCGCCGATTTCCAAGCCATTGGTTTGGGCGATGGTATAGAAAATGTTAATTACACCCCAAATCGTTCCCACGAATCCCAACATCGGCGCAATACGCGCAATCAAGCTCAAATAACCCAAATTGCCTTCCATGGCACTCAATTCTACGTTCGCCCTGGTTTCCATCGCGCTCTCGATTTCGCGCATGTTGCTACCCAAGAAGTTCAATCCCGTTGCCATAACCTGTCCTTGAGCGGTATTGGTGCGTTGGCAGTAGGCCAAGGCTGCATCCGGACGGTTTTCTTTCAAGTTGTCCTTGATTACACTCACCAAATTATGGTCGATCTTGGTGCGTTGGTTGATATAGATGAATCGCTCAACAATGAAATAGATGGCGATCAACATACACAACGCCAAGAAAATCATAACAACACCCCCTTTGGTCATAATTTCCAAAACGGGAGCCGAAACATGTTCTGTGGCTTTGGCTGCTGCGCCAGCAGCGGCTGAATCTTGCGGCACGGCCGCCTGAAGTAAAGTGAATGCTAGTGATAACATAGATTGCGAATTAAGGCGTTAAATCAACAGTATAACGCCATTTGAACCCAAAAATTATCCCCATCCAACGGGGAACTATTTCAAGTTGGTTGCACCGCCACTCAAAACGAATTTGGTAACATCGCCACTTTCTTTGTCGATCCGTCGAACCCGGCTTTTTTCAACCACAGTGGTTTCGCCCGATAGCGTGTAACTATAAGGCAGATAAACCGCACAACAATTGGGCAAACCAACAGCACTCATGTCCTCCTGGGTCAGGAATCCAATTTTATAGACACCCTCAGAAATTTCCACCACCACGGGTTTGGTGAACTTCTTCTTTTCACCCACAAAGGCCTCGGTCATGTCTTTGGTTGTACCAAAAATAAAATTCAGTCCAGGCGCCTTGTCAATGATGCCCTCCAAAAACCCCATAATTTGTTGGGCAATCACTCCTTTTGTAAAAAACCCAATCACGGCAATGGCAAACAATCCAGTGGTTCCATACAACAAAATCGCACCCACGGATAGCTGGTCTAAATACAAATATTTGCCAATCCCTTTCAATAACCAGCCGAGGATGCCTACCGTAATGGCTACAGGTAAAACCACCAACAATCCACGTAAAAAATAACTGATGAACAACTGTCCGGGTGTTTTCAAACGCGATTTCAGCAGTTGATCGTATGGCGTAAAATGTTGTTTTGTCATCTTGTTAATATTCAACTTATAATAATCTCATCAAATCCAAACCTATGTCCGTGCGGTTGAATTTTCCTTCAAAATATATTTGCGATGCCAACTCGTTCGAACACTGCAGCGCTGCAGCAATGTCATCGCCTAAGGAGGTAACGGCAATGACCCGACCACCGTTCGTTACCAACCGATTGCCATCTTGCTTGGTACCCGCATGAAAAAGCCACTGGTCCACACTCCGTATGGCTGGCAATTGAATTTCTTTTCCTTTTTCAATGTCGCCAGGATACCCACCCGATACCAAAAAAATGGTTGCTGCAGTGCGGTCATCCAGTCTCACATCCACACTTGAAAGCGAATTGGTCGCCATCGCCTCCAACAAATCCAACATTGGGGTTTGCAACCTCGGAAAAATCGCCTCTGTTTCGGGATCGCCCATGCGCACATTGTACTCAATCACAAATGGTTCACCATCAACATTCATCAAACCAACAAACAAAAAGCCCTTGTAAGGATGTCCCTCTGCCACAAGCCCTGCATACGTCGGTTTCATGATGCGATCCACAACCTTCTGCATAAAGGTCTCATCTGCGAAGGGAACAGGTGAGATTGCGCCCATACCACCGGTGTTCGGACCTTCGTCATTATCAAAAATGCGCTTGTAGTCTTTCGCAGAAGCCAAAATTTTCCAATCTTTTCCATCGCTAATTCCAAAAACGCTCAACTCAATGCCTTTCAAAAACTCTTCGATCACAACAACCTCTCCAGCCTTACCAAACTTGCTACCGTCGGTCATGGCTTGCAATGTTTCCATCGCCTCGTCAAAGGATGGAGTGATAATGACCCCTTTGCCTGCCGCCAATCCATCCGCCTTCAGCACGAAGGGTGGTTCCAGCGTCTTTAAAAAGGCCGCGGCTTCGTCTAACTGCGACAACTGAAACGACTGATACCTTGCTGTAGGGATATTGTGTCGGCCCATGAACGCTTTGGAAAAATCCTTAGACCCTTCCAACTGGGCACACCAAGCACTGGGACCCGCAACCGCTATTTGTAACCCATCGATTGCTGCCGTCGCTTCAATATAATCTGTGATACCCGCCACCAAAGGATCTTCATTACCGGGAACCACCAATGAGATTTGATGTGCTTTGCAAAAATCGTACACCGCAGCGAGGTCGGTAGGATTCACATTTACATTGATACCAAAATTAGCAGTGCCCGCATTTCCCGGGGCGATATACAGTTGGCCGAGACGACTACTTTCAGCCATTTTCATGGCAAAAGCGTGCTCACGACCACCCGATCCTAATAGCAATACATTCACAAAACAAAGATACCCAATTCCCTCAAACGGAACACTTCTTCAAGCCCGCAATGAGCAGGGATTTACCCACAATTATCTCAATCTCAAAGCCGCTGAGATGGCTACTACCGCCGTTTCTGTCCGAAGTATTTGGGAGCCCAAATCCAATGGCTTCCATCCCGCTTGAATGGCTTCTTCGATTTCAACTTTCGAGAAATCTCCTTCCGGACCAATCAATATTGCCGCAGGCAACGACACAGCCGACACAGGTGTTTTTTGTTGCTCACCGCAATAGGCAATATATCGACCCCCAACCGTTTTTGCCTCTAACACTTCTTTCCAACTAAGCTGTGAAATTTCAGGCATCCATGCCCCATGGCTCTGTTTCATTGCAGAAACCGCAACTTTTTGCATTCTCGCCAAATTGGCTTTGCCGCGCTCCCCATTCTGCGATTGAAAAAAAACCATCGAACTCACCCCCAACTCTGTGCATTTCTCAACAGCCCATTCCATGCGATCACCGGATTTCAAAATAGAAACATATACATGCAACCCAGTGGGCTTTGCAATCGATGTCTTCTTGGCAATGCTGGCTTCAAAACCTTGCTTATTGCCTTTGGAAATTACCCCATCATAGAGGTTTCCCATGCCGTCGGAAAAAGAAATATTATCGCCCACACCATAACGCAATACTTGCAAGGCATGTTTTGCTTCCGTTTCATCAAAAAAAGCAATCCCTTCTTGAATTGAATTACAGTAAAAGGTGAAATGACCTGGCATAACAAACTATTAGAAAATAAATTACATTATAACTTATTCCAAGTTGTTCCGTCTTTACCATCTTTGATTTCAAAGCCTTTGGCCTTCAAAGCATCACGAATTTGATCACTCAAACCCCAGTTTTTGTCCGCTTTTGCCTGTCCGCGCAATGCCAAAATGATATCCATGGCATCGTCCAAGCCATCGCCGGCACCGGCATCCTCGGAAACCAAGCCCAAGACCCCTTGGCAATAATCAACAACCAAGGATTTCATGGTGGCTTTCGTGGCTTCGGTCATCGTTGCTTTGCCATCGTTTACCAAATTGATTCGCCTTGCCAATTCAAACAACGAAGCTATCACTTGGGGTGTATTCAAATCGTCGTTCAAGCTCGATACAACAGCCGCCAACAAATCATCGGCCTCAATGGTCGCGCCCTCGTGAACAGTTGGCAAATTATTCAACAACTTAAACGCCGTTTGCATGCGCTGCCAACCTTTTTGGGCTGCCAATAGGGCATCATTGCTGAAATCCAACGTGCCACGGTAATGCGCTTGCAATACAAAAAAGCGCAACGTCATCGGTCCAAAAGCCTGCGCCAATAGCGGATGATCGCCCTTGAACAATTGCTCCACCATGATGCCATTGCCCAAACTCTTGGCCATTTTCTGACCATTGATGGTAATCATGTTGTGATGCACCCAATACTTGGCTGGGGCGTGATTGTGCGCTGCTGTACTTTGGGCAATCTCACACTCATGGTGGGGAAACAGCAAATCCATGCCACCCCCGTGTATGTCAAAATGATCACCCAAATAACGGGCGCTCATCGCGCTGCACTCAATATGCCATCCCGGAAATCCTTTGCCCCAAGGACTGCTCCACTGCATGATATGTTCAGCAGATGCTCGCTTCCACAAAGCAAAATCATTGGCGCTGCGTTTCTCATCCTGTCCCTCCAAAGAACGACTCTGATTGCCCGCACCGGCCTGCAAATCTTCCAATACTCGGCCACTTAATTGACCGTAATGTTGTTGTTCGCTGTAAGCCATCACATCAAAATAAACAGAGCCATTGACCTCATAAGCCAATCCTTTGTCGATGATGGTTTGAATCATTTCAATCTGCTCGATGATGTGTCCGGTTGCCCTCGGTTCAATGCTCGGCTTCAGCACATTGATCTTGTCCATCACCCAGTTATAGGCATCGGTATAGGCTTGTGCTACCTCCATGGGCTCCAGCTGCTCAACTTTCGCTTGTTTTGCCAGCTTGTCTTCTCCCTCATCCGCATCACCCACCAAATGACCAACATCGGTAATGTTGCGAACATACCGCACCTTGTTGCCCTGCAGAATCAGGTATTTTCGCAATACATCAAATACAATGGGACCGCGTACGTGCCCCAAATGCGGGGGACCATACACTGTAGGGCCACATACATAAATACCTACATGTTTGGGCGTGATGGGCTCGAAAGGCTCGAGTTTTTTGCTGAGGGTATTATACAGATGTAGCGTATTCATAAGAAAAATTACACAACCTTAACGGCTGGCATACATGGCTTGGTAATAATCGGCATAGGCACCAGAGGTTACGCGATCTAACCACTCGTTGTTCTCCAAATACCAATCAATGGTCTTTTCAAATCCTTGGTCAAAAGCAACACTGGGCGACCATCCCAATTCGCTTTCCAGCTTACTTGCGTCGATGGCATAACGGAAATCATGTCCTTTGCGATCAGTTACATAGGTGATTAGCTTGGCTGAATCGCCTGCAGACCTGCCCAGTTTGCGGTCCATGAGCTCGCACAATTTGTGCACCAAATCAATGTTCTTCCACTCGTTGTTACCCCCAATGTTATAGGTTTCACCATCCCGACCCTCAAAATAAATGGTCTCAATGGCGCGCGCATGATCTTCAACCCACAACCAATCGCGAATGTTCTCACCTTTGCCGTAGACGGGCAAGGGCTTGTTGTAGGTGATATTGTGAATCATCAAGGGAATCAACTTCTCCGGAAATTGATGGCTACCATAATTGTTTGAGCAATTGCTGATGACTACGGGTAATTTATAGGTTTCATGGTAAGCGCGAACAAAGTGATCTGAACTCGCTTTCGATGCGCTGTAGGGTGAGTTGGGGTCGTAAGGCGTTTCTTCGGTAAATTTCCCATCATCGCCCAGTGTGCCGTACACTTCATCGGTACTTACATGATAGAAACGACCATTTTCGGTGTCGCCATAGGCCTTGTAAGCATTCAACAACACCACGGTACCTACGACGTTTGTCATGACAAAATCAATGGGGTTCGTGATGCTGCGATCCACATGACTTTCCGCCGCCAAATGAATCACCCCATGGATGGTTCTAGAAGAAAACAATGATTCAACCGCTGCTTTATCTGTGATGTCGATGCGTAAAAACTCATAATTACTTGCTTGTTCGATGTCCTTCAAATTCTCCAGGTTACCCGCATAAGTCAGCACATCCAAGTTGATGATGTGCAAATCGGGGTGATTGTTTACGAATCTCCTTACGACATGACTGCCGATAAACCCTGCTCCGCCTGTGATTATGATGTTCTTTTTACCCATGAAATTTCAAAATTACTATGTTCTGTTGGCTTTATACTGAAAACTTTGTGTTACTCTGGCGTCACTGATTTAATGATCACTCTCAATGGGGCATAGGGGGGCACGCCCACACGACCACGGTTGCCGTATCCGCTGGCCGATGTCACCAAAAACTCACCCTCTTCACCCGCATTCAAATAGAAAGGCAAAATGTTCAAGCATTTTACATCGTAAATGGCCAAGGCAGATTCGAAGGGATCCGTATCCACCTTTTCCGCGCGATACAGCCTTCCTTCCATGGATGAATTCACGAGCAATGTGCCGTCAATGTTATATACTTCACAATGAAATGATGCGGCCTTCGCGCTCTTTAAACTCGGGGCGTTTTCCAGTCGGCGATGCGCAATATCATATACCCCATCCTTCAGTTTGATGCGATACTTGATCATTTTCGTTGAGTCCAACAACCAACCACCATCGGGCAAATTTGCCACCCCGTTCTTCGCAGCATAATCATCAATCAACTTATTTTCTGCCATTATCCGATTCAAAAATTTCTGATTGCGATAGGCATCGTAATCCTCGGCAGTTAACACGCGATCCACCCGGATGATAAAACGCGCTTCTTTGCCTGATTCCAACAAACCAATCAGGGGTGAACCCCCAATTTTTTGTTTCAAACTATCCGTGCTAATTTTTACCTCCATTTCAGTACCGCTTCCCATCATCATTAGGGCCTCCAACAATTCGTTTTTGGCTTGCATGGGATAGGGAAGCTCTTCCAGGGTATCCGATTTAAAACTATTCTCCAGGGTATCTCCGCCAGGGCCTATCAGCATGTGATTCAACAACATAAAATGATGGGGTCCGTACGGTTTTTTCAGGGGCTCTCCTTGGGTAAATTTGTAGACCAACCCTTTCTCAGAGGTTTTAAATCCACCGTTGCACGCCCACAACAGCATCATCGGAAGCAAAAAAGTATATGCGGCAAGTTTTGATTGTTTTGCGTAGATTTTCATTGGTTTGTTTGATTGAAAAACGAGTTTCTCTTGCAATTTATTGAAATCATTAAATAGCCAATAATTGATTTTGGTATTCCCAAACCACCTTCTTGAATTTGGCTACGGTGGCCTCAAGGGTGTCTGTGCTTTGTCCGCCCGCCGCATTCCGGTGTCCGCCTCCCTCAAAATACTTGCTCGCCAGTTCATTGGCAGGGAAATCGCCTTTGCTTCGGAAGCTCATTTTTACACGCTCAGTTCTATCGATAATTAGCACGCTCAAAACGATGTCTTTCAAACCCAAACCAAAATTCACCAACCCTTCCGTATCACCCGTTTGCACATTGAATTTTCGCAATTCATCGCGATCCAAATAAATTAGGGCTGTTTTACATTCGGGAATGATTTCTAGCTTTTTGTACAAACTGTATCCAAACAAGCGACTTCTGTCGAGTGAGAAAACATCATATATGTTGGCATGAATGACCAAGTGATCCGCCCCGTGTTCCATCAAATCGGCCGCCAATCTGAGGGTGCCAGGCTTGGTGTTATTGTGCTGAAAATTGCCTGTATCCGTCATCAGACCTGTGTAAAGACAAGTAGCAATGGAAGGTGAAACATGATCGGCACCAAACTGCGATGCAATCCATTGGTAAACCAACTCACACGTGCTTGATGCTTCGTGATTCCAATAGGTGTAATGGGCAAATTCTTCCGGCTCCAAATGGTGATCCATCATCACTTTTTCAGCGCGAGCAACCCGCACCAAATCACCCAATTGATTGATCCGAGAGAGGCGATTGAAGTCTAAGCAGAAAATCACATCGGCATTTGCCACTTTATTCGCAACCAATTCAGGGTCTTTTTCGAAATCCAACACCCGCTCATTTCCCGGCAACCAGAACAAATTCTCTGAATAGTCTGTTGGTGTACAAACCACCACATCCTCAACAAACTCGCGCAAAAAACCCCATAATCCCAAGGTAGAACCCATGGCATCTCCGTCGGGTTTGTGGTGGGTGGTGATGACAATTGATTGGATTTTTCGTTCGTTCAATTGCTGAACCAAGGGAGCTGTGGTGTTGATTAACATGAGATTGTACAAAAATACGCCAAACAGAAGGTATTTTTGTGTGCTAATGGGTACCGAAAACCATCAACTAATTACTTTGTCGAATGGCTTGAGGGTTGTACATCAACGTGTGCGGGGAACCCAACTGGTCCATGCCGGATTTTCCATCAACACAGGAAGCAAGAACGACGACCAATATCCGGGGCTTGCCCATTGTTTGGAGCACATGTTGTTCAAAGGCACCGAGCATCGAAAAACCATCCATGTATTGAATCATTTGGAAGTTGTGGGCGGCGAACTCAATGCCTACACCACCAAGGAAATCACAACCATATACGGCACAACGCAAGGCAAACACCTTTCACGACTCACCGATATTCTATGCGATGTTATCTTTCGATCCACCTTTCCATCGCAGGAGTTGGAAAAAGAGAAAAAGGTAATTGTGGATGAGATCAACATGTACCTCGATACCCCCGAGGAGAACATTTTTGATGAATTTCAAGAGCGGATTTTTGAAGGACATCCCCTGGCGCACAACATTTTGGGCACAGAGGCGTCGGTGAATACCATCCAACAACAACAACTTTTCGATTTCGTCAAAACCCACTATCGATATGAAAACATGGTCTTTTCTGTGGTTGGAAACGTATCCATCGAAAGGGTTTTGGCTGCGCTTGATCGGTTTTTACCCAAAGAGCTTGATACCGTTGGCCCATCAGCAAAAGGAAATCGTTTAACCCTTGAAACCATTCCCGCATTTACGCCCCAAAAGACGTTTGTTGAAACCAAAAAAACTGATTTCAACCAAGCCTACGCCATTTTGGGAAGCTTGGCCTATGAAATTGACCACCCCAAGCGCTGGACGCTGTTATTGCTCAACAATTTCTTCGGCGGTCCCGTCTTGAACAGTCGCTTAAATCTTGCCATTCGGGAAAAGTATGGTTACACTTATAATGTGGAAAGTGGCTACAGCACATTCACAGAAACGGGTTTGTTTCATTGCTTCGTCGGCAGCGAACCCAAGTACATTGAAAAGTCTGTTTCACTGATATTCAAGGAATTGAAAAAAATTAGGACGCAATCTTTGGGCAGTCTCCAACTATCGCGCGCAAAAAATCAATATGCCGGTCAGCTCGTTTTGTCAAACGAAAATCGCAGCGGCTTGATGATGCATCTGGGACAAAGCATCTTGCGCAAAGGCAACGCCACGAAAATTGAACAAGCCATTGAATCCATACAGCGTGTTACAGCCTCTGATATCATGGATGTGGCCAACGAAATCCTTCGCGAGGAACAGTTTAGTCAACTGCTTTACGTTCCCGAAGATTAGCCTTCCAAAGTTGGAATCCCTTCAACGCCAAGGGAATATACACCGCATACAACAGGGCTGTGACGAAGTTGTTGTTTAAAATGTACATCGGTACATAAATCAAATCGACCAAAATCCATAAGTACCAATGCTGAATCCAGCGTTTTCCTTGCATATACAATGCACAAATACTCAGGACAAACAGCGCAGCATCGATATACAAAAAGCGAGGGGCTTGGAATGACCCTGGAGAAATCCACTGTTGGATGGTCCCACTTTTAACGAAAAAGGTCCAAGGGATGTACAAAATCAACCCAATGACTAAAACCGGCAACCATTGTTTTGTTTCAGCAACGAGGGGTTGATTCAATGTTTCAGTAGACAGTTTTTCAGTGGCTTTCAGCGTTTTGTTTTGCGAGCCACTACGACTCCACTTGTACCACCCAAAGGCCTGAAATCCCAAAAAGATTACATTGAGAAAGGCATCGGAATACAAGGCGCTTTGGTAAAAAACCACCACATACAACACCGATCCTGCCATTGCTACGGGCCAATTGAGAATGCTGTTTTTGGCGGCGAGCCAAACACACCAGAACGACAAAATTGCAGCCACCAATTCGGTGTTCGTGAAAGTTATTTTTTGCAGCCACTGTGGCAGGGCGGTGAGCAATGGAATCATGGGGTGTCCCGCAAAAATACGTTATGGCAAGTCTGTATTTTCCAATTTGAAAAGCAAACCCCTTTCGCCTAACTTTGTTTACCTAAAGAAATAATAGACAAGACCATGTTCGAATTACCCGCACTTCCCTACGCACACAACGCCTTAGAGCCACACATTGATGCAAGAACCATGGAGATTCACCACGGCAAACACCATCAAGCGTATGTCAATAACCTCAACAATGCCGTAAAAGGAAACGCGGCAGAGGGAGTTTCATTGTTGGATTTGATCCACAATATCTCCAAATACACCCCAGCCATCAGAAACAACGGTGGTGGTCATTGGAACCATTCCTTCTTTTGGGGGATTATGGGTCCTAACGCAGGCGGACAGCCAACGGGAGCCTTGATGGATGCCATCGTGGCTTCATTTGGTTCTTTCGATGCGATGAAAGAGCAATTCAACAGTGCAGCAACCACGCGCTTTGGAAGCGGCTGGGCTTGGTTGATTGTTCACGACCACAAATTGGTTATTACATCTACGCCCAACCAAGACAATCCATTGATGGATATCGCGGAAGTGAAGGGCGCGCCCATTTTGGGACTGGATGTTTGGGAACATGCCTACTATTTGCATTACCAAAACCGCCGTCCTGATTACATTGGTGCATTTTGGAATGTTGTAAACTGGTCAGCCGTGAATGCTCATTTTGAAGCTGCTACAAAGTAATTATTCATTTCAAGCTTGTTTAGAACTACGCTGTTAAAGCAAAAAACCCCGGGCAAGCCCGGGGTTTTTTGTTGCATCATGCAAAAAGTTATTTCTTGCCCGCTTCTGCAGCTGCCTGCATCAAAGCACGGGTTGTCTTCACTGTCAAAATCGCGTTTGCAGGCGAATCCAACAATTCGAAACCAGAAACTTCAACGTGAGCCACTTTTGCAGACTGACCAATTTCCAATGTATCGATACTTACATCGATGAAATCAGGCAAATTTTTGATCAAGCCACGAACACGTAAGCGGTTCAATTTCTTCACCAATTTACCACCTGCACGAACACCAGGAGAGTTACCTACCACGCGAACTGGAATATCCATGATCACAGGCTTGCTCTCATCAACTGCAACAAAATCGCAGTGAATGATCATGTCTGATACGGGGTGGAATTGAATATCTTGCAGAATGGCATCATAGTTTTTGCCATCCAATTCAATTTTTACTTTGTAAACATTGGGGGTATACACCAAGTTTTTGAAATCTGCTTGGTAAACAGCAAAGTTGATATTGCCGTCTGCCAAACCATACATGTTGCAAGGAACCTTGCCTTCAGCACGCAACACTTTTGCAGTGCGGGTACCTACTTCTGAGCGCAATTCGCCTTTAAGAAAAATGGTTTTCATCTTTATATACTTATCTAATTAATTACTTGAGTTCGATTTTGGTCTGGTGAGCAAACACTTGCTTAAACAATGAGCTGATACTTCCATGCTCATGTACATTTCGAATCGCTCTGGCGAACAACGGCGCCACCGAAACCACCTTGATTTTATCTGAATGTTGCTTCAACGGAATGGTATCTGTAACCACCAACTCTGTCAAAACTGAATTTTCAATGTTCTCATATGCCTTTCCGCTCAATACGGGGTGACAGCATAGTGCCCTTACAGATTTCGCACCTTTGTCCATCAACATCGCCGATGACTTACACAATGTTCCACCTGTATCAATAATATCGTCGATTAGCACAACATCTTTGCCTTCCACGTCACCAATCACGGTCATATTCGCAATTTCATTGGCCTTCTTACGCTCCTTGTCACAGATAATCATGCCCAAATTCAAGATTTTGGCAACCTCGCGAATACGGTTTGATGCGCCTACGTCCGGTGCAGCAATCACGATGTTTTCTTGGGGCAATGTTTTAATATACGGCGCAAAAATGATCGAACTTTCCAAATGATCCACGGGCACATTGAAGAAGCCTTGAATCTGGGGCGCATGCAACTCCATGGTCATCACACGATTCGCACCCGCTGTTTGCAACAAATCGGCCACCAACTTTGACGCGATTGATACACGAGGCTTGTCTTTGCGATCCTGGCGAGCAAATCCATAATAAGGAATCACCGCTGTTATGTAGTTTGCACTTGCACGCTTTGCAGCATCAATGGCCATCAACAACTCCATCAAATTGTCTGAGTTGGGATACGTGCTTTGCACAATAAAGACATCGCAACCACGAACACTTTCATTGAAATTGGGCTGAAACTCCCCATCGCTGAATCGCGAAACGGTCAAATCACCTGGGACAGATCCATAAAAATCACAGATGTCCTGGGTCAGGGCGGCAGACGCACTGCCTGCAAAAATTTTAACGGGGTGTATAAGTGATGTCATAACTGTTTTACTTTCTCTCTGGCTGTGTTTTCACACACCGGATATCATCAAACCTTCAACTTGTTGCCCTACTAGGATTCGAACCTAGACGTACGGTACCAAAAACCGCTGTCCTGCCGTTAGACGATAGGGCAATTTTTTAGGACTGCAAATATACGATAATTTCTTTTTCCCGCTATGTATTCAGAAAATTATTGAACCAGCAATACTTCTGTAATGCGCTTTTCACCCTGAGATAACTGCACGTAATAATTGCCTTTCCTCAAGCCAAATACATCCATATCAACCACATAGGTACCATGCCCGTGCCACTCGTCTTTCAATATCTTCACCAGCTGTCCGGTAGCATCAAACACACTCAACTTCACATGTCCGGATTCTGTAAAGTAGGATATTTTGGTGCTCTCCACAGCCGGATTGGGGTAAATTTGATTCAACGATATGCGACTCACCAAATCAATATAATCTTCTACACTCGCTTTGTTTGCTTTGAAAATGGGTAGGGTGTTGAAATCCTTACCACCCATGGCTGCTTTTACATCGGCCGCCGGCAACTCAAACCAATCGGTAAGTACAGAGGCATATACTTGCCGAAAATCATACTGCATGGGCAGGTTGTCGTTCACGGTTACCGTTGAAGGAATGGTCGGGTTAGCGCCAATCACACCATTTTGAACCGCTTTCCCAAACACGAACATTGGGGCTGCCGCGCCGTGATCAGTGCCATTGCTTGCATTGCTCATCACACGTCTACCAAATTCGCTGAAGGTCATTCCCACAACCCGGTCTTCCAATCCCAACAATTTGATGTCGTCTTGAAATGCCGCAATTGCATCGCCCAATTGTTGCATCAAAGTACCGTGTAATCCTACGCTGTGATCCGCGCTGTCTACCTGTTCGCTGTGGGTATCGAATCCACCGATGCTCACCATATATACAGGGGTTTTCAAACCACCGCTGATTAATTTAGCGACGATTTTCAACTGATCGGCCAGTGGCTGACGTCCGCCTGTGGGATATTTGGTTGATTTATTGGTTCCCTTTGCCGCGGCATTCTTAATCACAGTCGCGTATTGATTGGTCTGCTGCGCCATCAATCGCAAAAAAGCCAATTCATTGCCGGCCGGGGTATTTGGTGTAGGATCCGTGGTACCGTTCGCCAAATTATAAAATGTGGTGGGATCGGTGATCGCCATGCCCATATTTACTTCTGGTCCCATAAATGCCAGTGACACCATTTGACCAATTTGTATCGCCAATGGATCAGGCATCGCGGTTGTTGGGTAACCTTTCGGATAACCAGTATACTGTCCATCCAAATATCGCCCCATCCATCCAGTTGTCCAGTTTTCATTGCTATCTGAACCACTCATCCAAATATCTGTGGCCCTAAAATGCGAATAATTGGGATTGGGATATCCAACCGCCTGTATCGCACTCAACATGCCATTGTTGTACAAATCGCGCAACCCAGTGAGCTTTGGGTGCAATCCAGCAGCGGGCTTGTCCCAAAAAGGCAATACCTTATCCTCTTGGATCAAAATATTGTTTCTGGCCTTACTCAAGTTGGAATATTGATCAATGGGAATCAATGTATTCAGCCCGTCATTTCCGCCCGATAAATTAATAATAACCAATACCTTACCATCGGCACTTCGCCTACCCAACGATCTCAGCAATGGTGAATCTTCGAAGGTTTTCACTCCCATGCCATTCAATGTCAAGGGCAAAACGGTTCCAGCGGCGGCGCTTGCTTTAAAAAAGGATCTGCGTTTCATGGCTTATGACAATTGGTATTCTGAGAGATTCATGATGGACTTGATCAAATATTGTATTTTCACCGTAGCAGTAGACTTAGCCGTGGTGTAATTTGGATCAGAAGGGTCGGTGGCGGCGCGGTATTCATCGCTCCAATTGTAATCTGGGATACCGCCTGGCAACAAAATTTCTTTGAGCGTAGCGGTTTGGGCAGCACTAATCGACATTGGCAATAAATGCGAAACGCACCCTGCAATCAAATCATCTGCATTGCCGGGATTACTCAATTGCTTGGTAAAAATCCAAACATCCGCAATCATGGTATACGTTCCCACCTTATGTCCGATAAACAACAAATAATCGGTAAACTGGTTCCGCTTGGGCAATGTATCGCTGTTGATCCAACTGCGATGGAACAATGGCTTTTGATACCATGCAGGCCATCCTGCAACATTTGGTGGATCTCCCAAATTCAACTGGGTTAACTGCCCAAAATTCATGCCCATTTGATACATTTGATACAGTAAGAAATAATCTGTAGACGCAGGAAATTTCAATTCCATTTCCCTGCAAAACCCAACTTGCTGGGTGATGGGGTCTTTGATTACACAAGCCCGATTCCAAGAATCAAAAAAGTGCTCACTCATCAACAGGGTTTTCAGAACAGCTTTGATGCTATAACCACTGTCGCGGAAGACCTTGGCCAATGGCACAATCACATTGGTTTCAACCGTATCGTCAATTTCATAATACACGAAATACTCGTACAACTTCCGGCAAAGGAACAAGGCCACTTCATCCACCTTGAAAATCATTGTAAGCAATTCGTCCAATTCGGTGTTGCCTGCGTTGATTCCCGTCTGACCTTTGATCACGGTATTTCCGTAAAACGAACTGAATTGCTTGTCGGAACTGTCGTGATTCACACTCACAAAAGCAGTACTAAATGGATTCGTTAATGGGTTGATGCTCCACCCTGTCAATACCCTCGCCATCGCTTTTACATCGTCTTCGGTGAACTTGCTGTTCGGTCCTTTGCCCAAAGTAAATAGTTCTTGTAGTTCGCGAGCATAGTTCTCATCAGGGGCTTTTTTTGTGTTCAAACGGCCGTTGAGATAGAACAACATTGCAGGGTCAATGGTCACTGCGCGCGTTAAATCTTTGAAATTGCCCAAGGCATGCGTATACAACACTTTGGTGTAGACATAACAAGCACGGGCATCGGGTATTTCCAAAAATTGTATTGCGAAATGATTGTGCCAAAACAAAACCATTTTGGCTTGAATATCTGGCGACTGTGTAACCATTTGTCCCCAAAACCAAGACTTGACACTGCCTTTTCTATAGGGCTCAACAGCGGGATCCAAAGCGGCATTCACCCATGTTGAACCATAAGGCACATTGGGGTCGTTCACCAGATTTCCGTAGTTATTGACGGGTGGATTTGGCAAGGTTGTAGACACATTCAACAATGCATCCACTACTTGCTCTAATGTTTTTCCTTTGTACAGATTGTAGTCTGATATTTTCACACCAAACAAAGACCTACGGAGCAAGTGCATCAACTCCTCTTTCCCAAATGTGCCTTTGTAAGCAGCCGTTCCCGTGTTGGTTCTTCTCGTTAAGCCATTTTTTCCAGAAAGACTTTGAACTCCAGGTTTGGCTTCGTCTGTCGCAAACTGGGATTGGGCATCGAATTGTGCATTTTCTCTATTGAGGTCTGCACTGGGCGATGCTTTTCGGATGGATTCAAA
>JACCDS010156504.1_pt1 | contig 35747 bp, 29 predicted proteins | sample 7446441 | NCBI WGS metagenome assembly JACCDS01 (sample SAMN15323445, study PRJNA562643) | freshwater metagenome | isolation source: river surface water | place: USA:Blue River Watershed | collected 2017-08-17
CTCGATTTAGCAATATCAAAAGGAATTTGTTGATAAGGAAAATAACATTTCAACTCGGAAATTCGATTCAATCCTTTCCCCGGTTTGGAATAGACCTCCATATCTAAGAGGGTCAAAGGCTGAAACAAAGCCATTTTATGTTTTGCTTTGGCCGATCTTACTCCATTTTCAATGTAGCTGGCAATGCCTAATTCCGCGGTATAAATGGTAACGAGTAAAGAGGTTTCTCGGTATTTGAGGTAATGAATGACGATTCCTTTGGTTTTAGTTAGCATGATTTAACTAGCAATATTTTCCTCGGCAGCATCGTATTCCAAGCCAATTTCCAGAGCCAATTTTTGCAAGATAGCCTCCACTGAGGCCCCTTCTTCAAAGCGAATCGGTTCCCTGAATTCAACCTCCAAATGGGTATTTCTCTTTTTAAGTAACAAACCTTTTTTGTCAAATGCTCTTCTAAATCCATTGATTCGCACAGGCACTACAATGGGATTTTGCCCTTTGATCAAATGGGCCACCCCTTTTCTCAAGGGAGCAAACGCACGAGTCGTTCCTTGGGGAAAACTAATTACCCAGCCGAATCCAAGACCTTTTCCAATCTTTTCGACAGCTTCTAAATCCACTTCTCTTTTTACCTCTTGTCCATTGGCCCTCCAAGAACGATTCACCAAAATGGCTCCCGCTTGTGCAAATAATTTGGGAACCAATCCATCATTTTTCATGGTCTCTGAGGCCGCTACATAAAACAAATTAGATCGAGGAGCAAGTAAATAGATGGGATAATTGATGGAGTTTTTAAATCCCCATTTGACAGAAAAAAAGATATGATACAAACAAATCACATCCATAAAATAGGTCTGATGATTAGGCAAAAATAAGACCCCACTTTCAGGTAAATTATCAATGTGTTCTGTCCCTTTTATAATGGTTTTGTTATAAAAACGCAGTCGATTATAGGTAACCAATCCCAAAACGAACATAATGATTCGTTTGAAAACAATGGGATTCCCAAATGGGTCTCTTTCTCCTATCCCCAAGGTATCCATGAATTGAAATAATCGAGTTAGTTTAGATGCCATTAAAATCCTCCTTGTTTACTTTTTGCTTTCGGTTTTGCTTTTTCCTTTTCTTTGGGCTTATCAAGTATTTTAGTGGCTGATTTTTTTGTCGGTACAATTTTACGATAATATGACGTAAATTTCTTTAAAAATGCATCTTTTTCATCCGAGGCTGCCTCCACTACCCTTACTCCTAACTTATCTGCATCCTTTTTGTTTTCCTTTACTGCCTCTCGAATGGCGGCTAAAAATGAATTATCCGAAGAATAAACCCCTAATTCACCATTGAAATAAGCAAAATAATACCAAAGATCTTCTGACAATTCCCAATACGCATAGAACTCTTCTTTGCTTGGCTTTTTAATGACTTCCATGTAGCCTTTGACGATATTATTCACATCAACAGGCCCCACGTTCACCAAAGGAAAGCTTTCGGTCGTATAAAACGAACTTGTATTCGGCGACCAAACCCATTTAACAGAAGAAAAATTAATGCTCTTCGCAAACTCTGGCGAGACCTTATCCAAAGCCAAGTGTTCCTTGTCCATTTTACTTTTTAGCGGCTCAGGAATATCCTTCCCCATCAATAAACTTACTCGAGCTAAATAATCGTCCCGCGTTTCGGGTTCATCCGCTGAGCTGGTAATCAGTCCTTCATCTAAATTGTATTTCACAATCCGATCTCCCATCACTTTCAACACATTGGCTGGAATAGGAAATTGCACACTCAACCACGATTCAATTCTGGGGATCAATGTGTCGGTCGACATTTGAATATTTCCAAAAGATTTTAACCATTTATTGCCCGTAAATAGCTCCACGGCACCGCTGGTTTCAATTCGTTTCTCTTTGGAATACAGTTTCATGCTAGACGTTTTGCCCAACACTTGAAAATAATCCTTTTGCTCTTCTACCATTCCTGCCGCAGAAAACAGCACTGGATCTAAATCATCTGAAACAGGACTCAAAAACGTAGGATACAATTTATTGTCAGCATTAATGAATATCCCTGCTGTAACTGGCCTTCCCGACTCATCTCTAACATTTTGATCCAATTTCAAATTCGGTGTTTCGCCTTGTTTGGGTTCAAAAGGAATCCATGCCGATTTAATATTTTTTAGCCCTAAATCAGGGCGAATAAATCCTTTGAATTGCAAAAATTCTTGATCCGACTGAAAGAAAACTTCTCCCTTGAATTGTTGGTGTTGACCCAAAGCCAATGTTCTTTTTTCTCCAAATTGAGCCTCCGCCTTCACCCATTTTTGCGCTTGGTTCTTGGCTGTTGCGGGATGCTCCGAAAATTCAAATTTGCTCAAAGGCAATGCAATACTATCCCCACTCGCCCTTGGAAACAGGTAATTGGCAGTCCCTTTCCAAAACTCGGAATTAGCTTCTATGACCGTTAAATTAACTAATTTATGTCGATTATTGAATGGATCAACCAAGGCCGTAGCATCGGTAAAAGGTTTAAATTTCCCATCTTTTTGAATGCCCAATAATCCACCATTTGGATAAACAAAGGCTGGGCCAATGGCCACTTGCTTGACTCCCCCCAACTGCAAAAACTGTGCTTTTAGATCATAATCCGCTGAATTAGCCAAAATTAAGCCTTGGGAATCCGCAACATTGGATGTCATTTGAGAAGAAATATTTAGGCTATCTTTTTCAAAGGAAGTGCTGTCTGCCGACCATTTTGTTAATTCAAATCCTTTTTTACCAAAAAGCTTAAACCGCTGATTCGTTAAATCCCAAAGCGCTTCGGAAATAGTACTTTGATAGGCTAAATGAGGGAAAATAATGGCGCTTTCAGCTAATTCATTGCTCGTATTTTTAGCCGTTTTAAGCGTCACTTTATTGCTTCCAACCACAGATTCCACTGAAATTGATTTTGCAAATACCAAAGGCTTAAAAAGTTTCATGTTTCTACCAATTTGAAAAGTAGATTCATCACTTTGCCAATTAGCTGCTGCAAAATTAAATCGAGAAGAGGTAAAAGTTCCATCTGCATATTTCAGCTGACCCGTTCCCACCACTTTCTTTTGGTGTAGAAACAAATTCCCATCTAACTGTAATAAGTTTTGATAAAGCGCAATTTTCGATTGAATCGGTCGAATGATGATGGAATCTTTTTGCGGAATCCAGCGCAAAACATGTTGGTCCCAATTTGCCTGCGGAAAGACATTTTTGCCTTGAAAAAGGCTTAGCATTTTACCCGAAGTACTGTTGGTAATTAAAGAATCCGGATAAAATTGACTTGTTTTAGTATCGGAAAAGATACTAAAAACACTTAGATTTCCTGAAGCGTGCAAACCCCATTTATCCATGTACAAAGGCCCCTCCAATTGGAATTTCCCTTGCTTTTGATAAATATCCAAAGGATTTTTTTGAAGATATTTAAATCCAAAAGATTGATCTGGCATCAACTCCAAATTGGTTTTTAGAACGGGAAATAAGCCATTGGAATAAAATGCTCCTTCAAACGTAATTTGTTTCAATAACAAACTATCTAATTCAATTTTGGGGACTTTAAAATAATACTTATCCGCAGCAAAAACACCTTCTGCACGCCAAGGCTCATTAAAATAAGCCGTAACTCCCTTGGGAATCAATAATTTTGGATAGGCTGCTATGCCTAAACGGCCCGACTTATTATTCGGTGGTGACAATAACAAGGCGCCCGATTCGTATTTAAATTGGCCTCCTAATTCCTTGGTACCAATTTCGCCATTTTTTAATTTCGGCAAAAAAGTAATGGAATCTATTTGATCAAATTTCACGGTAAAGTTGGCAAAATCAAATTTGAAATCGGGTCCTCGGAATCGATAATTACCAATTTTTATTTCACCATTGAAATCAAAATCTCGTCCATTGCTAAACACGATTTGATGGTCAATGGGAAGAAAATTGGCTTTTAATGAGTCGGAAATAATTACTTCATCTATACCCCTTACTTTCAACGTTTTGTTCACCAAATCCAAGCTAATATTAGCCGAATCTTTGGGCAATAAGGAACTTAAGGAGGCTACAAAAAACCGGTCAAAATCCTTTTTGGCAAACAATACTTGAGCATAATGCTTCCCTAATCGAGTAAATGAAATCTGATCCGTTTGCGTTGAATAATTGAAATAACCCGCCTTCGCAAATCGCACAAATCCTGGTTGAATTTCTTTCAAAGGCTTTTTATTTTTAATGGCGATGTCACTCAAATAAGCCACACTCGTTTTCGTTTCTTGCAAATAATTATACAAAACCCGCATGGGATTGAATGTCATCATATCTTGTAAAATCCGAATCCTTTCTTCCTCAAAATAGTCGAAAGATTCTACCCAAGCGGGATTTTGTAATTTGGCCGCAACTCGGTAAAAATCCACTTTTTTGTCTAAAGCTGAAATGACGGCCAAATCTGAAGAAATACGCACTTGATGGTAAGAATCTTCAAAAAATAAACGGTCAGCATTGACGCCCTCTAATTTTCGGATATGCAAGACGTTTTCTTGGGGAAACCACTTCGCTTTAATGCTATTATGCGTTAAACTGTCTTTCGTACCCAATCGGGAAATGTATTGCCCCTCAGCAATTTGAACACTTTTATCTGGATACAACCAAAGCACAGGTGTTTGAATTTTCCCTAACACCTCCTTTTCATTGAATACTTCAAAGCTCGCTAAGCGATGGTTGGAGGAAGCCATGATCCCAATTTTATCCCCTAAAATCCACAATCGTCCATGGGCTTTCCAATGGTTTTCTTGCCATGGTTTTGGTAAATCTTGCTTGGCTTTAAACTCAAATGGAAACACCAAGGAATTGCTTTTTCGCTTGATTTTTATCTGACCTTGTCCAAGTAAATTCAAGTCATTTTGGTCATTCCAAACACTGTTCAATCCATTCAAAACTCCTTTATAGGGAATTACCTCAAACTCTTCCAAAGTCCAAGTTCCTGCAGGGAAACCAAGGATTTTTCCTGAAATAACCCCTTTTTTACCCTTCCCCATTTTCGACTTAACGCTCCAAGTAAATGAATTTGTCTCCAACTTGAGACTATCCTTTCCACTTCGATACAATAGTTCCGGATTTTCCCAAGACAAGATTGGGCCGTCTTCCGAATAATAGGAACTTAGCCAATTATTTTCTATTTCCACAGGCATTTCTGCATCTGAATTCGAACCAGGGGAATCCCAATTGTCCTTGGTTGAAAGAACTTGGCTCGTGTCTACTTTAGATTGACTTTGCTGGATGGGCCAAAGAATTTTTAGATTTCCTTTAACCCTCAATTGCATGTTGCCCAAGGCTGGAATAAAGCGGTTATATTGCCAATTTTCCAATTGTTCCACCAATAATTGACCTGTTTTTACATCCTTTGTCGCCACCAATTTCTCCCAAACAGCTAAAAAATCGCGCAAATTTTCAGGATTATTTTCCCATTGAATGGTACACCTAAAAAACAAATACGCCAAATAACCCGATTTAAACCCTTTATTGGGCATTGATAAAACCAAGCGTTCAAAATTGGCTTTTTCTTCAGGGGAAAAGGTAGTTCCGGCATAGAATTTCAACCATTTTTCTGCGGTTTGAGGCGCTTCTCTGTTTTTACTCGAAAGAATCCACAATTTGGCTTCTTGCGCAAAATTACCCTTGGGACTAAAAATTTGGGCAAAAGCCGTTGGGCGGATAAATCCGAAAAATAAAAAGAATAGAAAAATGGTTTTTCGAAACATATTCTTGATAGGAATCCGCATAAGCAAGTAAAAATAAGCAAAATTTTAAGATATTTGAGGCAAAATTTCCCATTATGCAAAACGTACTTTCCTTGTTTTCTCGTATAAAAGCATTTGTATTTGATGTTGATGGAGTCATGACAGACGGCCAAGTACATGTTTTAGAATCAGGAGAACATTACCGCAGTTTTTATATTCGAGATGGCTATGGGATCGAAAAAGCCCGAGAGGCCAATTATCAAATGTGTGTCATAACGGGCGGAGGGCATCCTGGAGTCAAAAAACGATTAGAGAATTTGAAATTTCAGCATATCTATGTTGGATTGGGAGGAAAAGATAAATTGGAGACCTATTTGGACTGGCTAGAAAAAGTAGGAATTCCGGAGGAAGAAATTTTATACATGGGAGACGATGTTCCAGATTTGAAAATATTAGCAAGACCCCAATTGTTAAGCACTTGTCCCAACGATGCCATTCCAGAAATTCACCAAGTAGTTAAATACATTTCACCCTTTAACGGCGGCAAAGGTGCCGTTCGGGATGTAATTGAAAAAGTCATGAAATTACAAGGCACCTGGCCTTCTTAACAGCTCGATTATGGCACTTATTTTACCCGTAGAAGGAGTTTCTCCTCAGATTGATGCATCTTGTTGGTTAGCACCTAATTCGACGCTTGTAGGCGATGTTTCGATGGGCGAGCATTGTACCGTTTGGTTCAATGCTGTCGTTAGGGGGGATGTCAATAAAATTCGAATTGGCCATCATAGCAATATTCAAGACGGCGCGGTGGTACATTGTACTTATCAAAAAACAGAAACACACATTGGCAATTATGTTTCCATCGCTCACAACGCCATTGTGCATGGTTGCACGATAGAAGATCATGTTTTGATCGGAATGGGTGCCATTGTGATGGATGGAGCCTATATTGAATCAGGAAGTATCATTGCTGCAGGGGCAATTGTCACACAAGGAACGCGTGTAAAATCAGGCAGCATCTATGCCGGAAATCCTGCAAAATTTTTAAAAGAAGTTAGTCCAGAAGCCGCAGAGGTTTTCATGCGCACCGCCATGAATTATGTTAAATATGCGGAATGGTTTGAATGATGAGAAAGAAGAGAGAAAAGTGAAGAGAGAAGAGAGAAAAAATTTATCTATCTACTAAACTTTTAAACAAGTAAATTGAAAGGGGCAGAGAGTGTAGTTTCCTTTTAACTCTTACACTTTTTCTCTCTTCTCTCTTCTCACTTCTCTCTTCTCTCTTCTCACTTCTCACTTCTCTCTTCTCTCTTCTTTAAGGGTTCGTCGTTAACGTAGCTGATTTCTGTGTAGAAACTAAGCCATTATCTGTTACAATTTCCGCAAAAAATACACGAGATGTTTTCTTGGTTTCTTGTGCTTTGATCGGCAAAGAAATCACATAATTGCGTGTATTAGGATCATATTTTTGGGCCCCTGCAGGAGTGGTAGAAACCAAGGTTTGGGCTGCTGTACTTGTTGCCGCATAATATACCCTAAACTCCTTTACAGGAACTTCGGAAGTGTATTCAATATTGATTTTCGTATCTGCATTAGCATCGGTAGTCAAATTAGGCAAAACAGCTAAACTGGAGTTAACGGTTCTAGTAGTTCCCAACCATACCATTGAAATTTGGGCAACTTTTCCCTTGCTAACAGACAGGTCCGAAATCAAATCGGGCTCCTGGTAACAACCGATCAAGAACATACTTGAAAAGATACTAGAAGCCAATAAAAAGCGATTGATATATTTTTTCATTTTTCTTCAAATTAAAATTCTTGGATATTATTTAGTGAAAAGCCACATGTTAACACTTGGCGCCTTTAAATTCGCCTCTGCATTTTTAGCATTTCTAGTTAATTCAGACGATGGATATTTCATGCGATAAACGCGTTTTCCTGCCACATCTGGATTTACGTTCAAAGGCATTGGAAAATCGAAATAATTGTATTTTCTAAGGTCCGTCCAAATATCTCCAACCAAAAAGTTTGCTTTAAATTTTTCCCGGAAAATATGTAACAAGGTCAAATTACTTGCTCCAACGTTGATTTCAGGAGCCGCTAAAAATGCATTCATTTTAGCATCTGTTACGCCTACTTTTGTCATATTGGCTTTCATCAAATCCATATAAGCAGCATACGCTTCTGCACTTGCACCTTTCGAGGTCACTGAACCTCCAGCAGCTAAAAAACGAGCCTCTGCTTCAATCGCTTTTACTTCCGCAAAAGTCATCATAATAATGGGCGAATTGATGTTTGAATGCCAAGTAGCGGTAGTTGAGAAATCCACGGTTGAACCTGATCCTGAACCAGGAACGGAACCTGTATAAACCGTTTGGCCTTTCTTCAAGGTAACAACAATCGGTAAGCGAGGATCAACCACTCCTTGTGTTTTTCCATTCAATAAATCCACAAAAGTACTGCTGTAAGTAACTGATAAATTAGAGGTGCTATTTGCTAAAGCAACGCGGCTATACCATGGACTTAAGTTCTTCGAATTGTATTTCAATTGAAAATCATCGTCATTGCTTTTCATCGCATTTTGTAAAGCTGTTAAAGCCGTTTGAGCGGCAGCTGTTGCATTCTGACCTGATAAATGCAAGGCATAACGCGCTTTCAAAGAATAAGCCAATTTTGCCCATTTTGCCATGTCTCCACCATAAATCATATCATCCGTACTAGGCTTAATTCCTGTATTTTTGGCTATTTCAGCGATCGCCTCATCCAATAATTTTTGGATATTGGTATAAACAGCTTGTTGCGTATCATAAGAAGCCGCAAAGTTTTTCTGATCTGCTTGCGAAAAAGGAATGTTCTCCCAATTGGTAGTTGCTAAACCTAAATTGTAAGCTAATAAGGTTTTAGCAATTCCCACATAAGAAGGGATATTATCTGTTTCTCCTTTTTTGATGATCGCATTCAATTGTGGAATCACATACAAATACATATTAGACCATCCAGAAGCATTTTCCGACTCATAGTAAGCATCCGCACCGTTGATTCCGGTGGCACTCCCCAATTGCTGCGCATATTGACAAGCTACATAAGCTTGTTGGTAACTTGTTTCACTGGTGTATAATTGGGCCGTTGGCAACAATTCTTGCACCGTTGCGTCTGATTTCAACGTAGGGTCAACGTTGACATCCAAGAAATCCTTACAACCAAAAAGAAGGGTTGAAAGAACGACTAACATTAAAGCTTTTATATTCATTAATTTTTTCATCGATGTAAATTTTAAAACGTTTTTCTATTAAAAGTTAGCAGCTACACTGAACAAGAAACTTTTAGTAGAAGGATTATTTCTACCCACAAAACCAATTAAATTCGTTCCTGAACCGAAAGACAATGCTTCTGGATCATAACCTCTAAACGGAGTATTTAAGAACAAATTCGTTCCTGTAAAGCTTACACGAACACCATTTTTGAAAACAGAATTTCCAATTAAACTTTTTGGTAATTGATAGCTAACATTCACGGTCCTTAATCTAAACCAAGATCCATCTTGAATATTCAATTTAGACCATCCATTAAACCTCGTCGAAGTAGATGGATTATATAATAAATCATCTAAATAAACAGCTTTTGAATTGGGTGCATAAGAGGTAGAACCATCTGTATTTTTGGTGGCAACTACCCCATTAAATACTACTTGCTCATATCTTCTTTCGGTCAATTGAATGGACCCACTTCTTAAAGCATTTCTTTCCCCTAAATCAATCACATCTCCGCCTTGTCTCCATTCTAACAAAGCAGAAATACTTAGTCCTTTGTAATTAAATGTGTTGGTTAAACCACCAATCCATTTAGGTAAGGCATTTCCATATTGAGTCAAGGTGGTACTAGTTTGTGGAAATCCTGTTGAATTGATTAAAACTTGTCCGTCTGGTGCACGTAAATAATCATATCCCCATAAATCGCCCACATTGCTGCCCTCTCTAACACGCAAACTACCCACAACATTGTCGTAATAAGCAATTTCCTTTAACTCAGCTGGCATTTCAATCACCTTTCCTTTGGTTTGGGACCAGTTCAAAGAAGCATCCCAAGAGAAATCTTTTGATTGAATGATTTTAGCTGTTGCCAATAATTCAACTCCTTGATTTCGTATCAAACCAATGTTGGTATAATAATTGGTATAACCTGACACATTGGAAACGGGTGCATTAACAATTTGATCACGACTATCCATGGTAAAATACGTTGCATCCAACATAAAACGGTTGTTTGCAAAACGTAATTCTGTTCCTACTTCTATTGAGGTTGTACGCTCAGGTTTTAAATTAGGGTCTGCTGTAATGGTCTTACGTACATATCCTGGAACCGTATTTCCAAATGGGAAATTGTCTGTGATATTGTAATAACTTCCGGTTACATACGGATCGGTTCCTTTTCCCACTTGCGCCCAAGAGGCACGTAATTTACCATAAGATAAAATTTTGCTCTTAGGCAATTGTTCAGAGAATACATATCCAGCACTGAATGAAGGATAAAAGAATGAATTATTGGCAATTGGCAAGGTAGAAACGATGTCATTTCTTCCCGTTGCATTTAAATATAATATGTCCTTATAACTCAATTTTGCATCCGCAAAGAAACTCACAATACGATAATGCGCTGGAGAATAAAATCTTGTTTGTTGATTCCGATAAGAACTTAAATCATTTGTAAATGGAGCCTTCCAACCTTCTCCACGATTGTAATAACTGTCTGGTCTTTCACTATTAACCACTGAATTACCCAACATCGCTGATCCTGACCAATTAGTATTGAAGTCTTTCTTCGCTGTTAAATACAAATTGGAGTTCCATTCTCTGTAATTTAAATATTCATTCACTAAAAATCCTTTTACAGCGGTTCCAACATCGAAAGTACTATCTACTTGGCGACTTCTGGTTTCGTTGAAGGTATCAAACGTTACTTGATATTTAGCTGATAACCAATTGTTTATCGCATAATTTAAGGTTACATCTCCAATCAAACGATCAATTTTATCCACACGTGGACTTTTTTCCACCAAATAACGGGGATTGTCTGTAAATCCTGGTAAAACGTTGTATTGTGTTCCATCGGCTTTTAAATAATCATTGACGTTATACGTATTTGGCCAATAACTCAAAGCACTAAAAATAGATTTATCGCCAGAAGGAGGTCTATTACCACCAGAACTCACATAATTTAAAGATGCCGATACACTTGCCTTCTTAGACACATTGTAGGTTCCTGCTACTTTAACAGATGTTCTTCCAAAATCAGTATTGGGAACAATACCCGCTTGGTAATTTCTACCTACAGAAAAGTAAATATTCCCTTTGTCTGTTCCTTTGGTAATCGTTAAATTATTGTTATTGCTATATCCTGTTCTAAAAAATCCTCTAAAATTATCATAAATACGATCTGTTGTATTTTGAGGATCTAAAACAGCTCCAAATGACTGATAAGGCGTTCTAGAACCTTCCACAGGGATAAACTCACCTAATCTTCCTTGAATAAATTTAGTTTGTATAGAAGGAGATTTCCCTAATACATCTACACCCACGGAAGTATTGAAAGAAACGCGCATTTTCCCTGATTTAGCGCGTTTAGTGGTAATAATAATTGCTCCATTAGAAGCTCTCAAACCATATAATGCAGTGGCTGAAGGCCCTTTTAGTACGGAGATATTTTCAATATCATCCGGATTAATATCTGCAGCACGGTTCGTATTTGAAAATTGCTCAGAAGAACCCGGTGAATTTGTCCCTGCACTTGGCAATGGATTTCCACCGCTGGTGCTATTAGAAATAATAATACCATCTACCACAAACAAGGGTTGATTATCAGATGATCCACTCAATGAAGTAACACCACGCAAAATAATGTTAACACCCGCGCCTGGAGCTCCTCCAGAACCAGTAATAACAGCTCCAGCAATTTTTCCTTGCAAAGCACCTACCAAGTTTTGGTTACCCGAATTTTTAATTTCTTCTGCTTTTACAGATTGAATGGCATATCCAATAGCTCTCTTTTCTTGGGTTTGTCCCAAAGCTGTAACCACCACTTCATTCAATTCTGAATTGTCCGATTCCAAAACAACATTGATCGTTGTTTTGCCATTAACTGTCTCAGTATGTGGTTTTGTTCCAACAAATGAATACGTCAAAACGTCTCCTTTGGAAGCAGAAATGCTGTAATTTCCGTTCATATCTGAATTTGTTCCAGATTTCTTCCCTTTAACAGTTATACTTACTCCGGGAAGGCCTGAGCCATCTTCTGAAGAAGTAACTTTTCCAGTGATCTTTATACTTTGTGCATGAAGCCCTAAGGAGCAAAAAAATGCTAAAACAAAGCATAAATAATGTAATTTTTTTCTCATAAAGTAAGTAAAAATTAGATTGTTGATAAAATTTGTAAGCGGACAATATATAAAAAATGCTGAACCTATAAAATGAGCCTAGTCATTTCTGAATAGAATTACCTTTTTTAATACCATTTTGGAACTACTTTTTTGCCGAATGAAAATAATTGGCTAGAATTCGATCGTTTGATAAACGTGGAACTTTGTTTTGACCCCCTAATTTACCCTTTGATTTCATATAGTTAATGAAGGAATTTTTGGGTAAAATGTTCAAAACCAAATTTTGCAAAATAGCACCGTCTATTAAGTCCTTATAATAAATATTTTGCCTTTGCATAGACAAATCCAAGGTCTTTTGAAATAAATCCAAATCAAGAGGTGCCTGTTCAAACTCAATTAGCCATTCGTGATGAGGCAACATGCCCTCCGTAGGATTCACCTGAGGTGCTACGGTAAATTCAACAATTTTCACTTCTGGACAAGCTTTCAAAGCCTCTTGCATGGCCTTTTCAACTTCTTCCGAAATAACATGTTCGCCAAAAGCAGAAATAAAGTGCTTGATTCTTCCTGTTACGACAATTCGATAAGGATTTAAGGAAACAAACTTCACCGTGTCACCAATGGAATAAGACCATAATCCGGCATTCGTAGTCAATAATAAAGCATAATTAACTCCAATTTGGACTTCAGATAAGGATAAACGAATCGGATTAGCGGAAAAATAAGTTTCGGTAGGCACAAACTCATAAAAAATACCGGCATCAATCAATAACAATAAACCAGGCTCTCCAGATGAATCTTGAAAAGCAATAAATCCCTCCGATGCAGGATAAGTTTCTACTACATCTACTTCTCGGCCAATAGAACCTAATAATTTGTCTCTGTATGGTTCAAAATTAACCCCACCCGTCACAAATAATTGAAAATCAGGAAATAATTCCCCTACTTTTTTACCCGATTTTGCCTCTAATCGATCAAAATACATTTGTACCCAAGGTGGAATTCCTGAAATTAATCCCATCCGCTGGTGCACCGTTTCCTCTACAATTAAATCCAATTTTTCTTCCCAATCTTCCACACAGTTCGTTGAATAAGAAGGCATTTGATTGCTTCGTAAATACCCGGGCACATGATGATTCACAATACCAGAAAGTCGGCCTAAAGGAATGCCATTTTTAGATTCAAGCTCCGGCGAGCCCGATAAAAAAATCAATTTACGATCTAAAAAGTCGGATTTGCCACTGTAAAACACATAATGCAACAAAGCATCACGGGCGCCCAAAATATGAAAAGGCATGGATTCCGATGAAATCGGTATGTATTTTGCACCTGAAGTGGTGCCGGAAGTCTTGGCAAAATAGGATGGGAGTCCAGGCCATAATATATGGGGCTTCCCGGCCAAGGCTTCTTCAATATAAGGTTTTAAATCTTCGTATTCTGATATCGGAACGGCATTTTTATAATCGATGTAATTCCGAATTTTGTCAAATTGATAGGCTTGCCCAAATAAGGTTTTCTCCGCTTTTTTTAAATTATTTGCTAACCAAAATGCTTGCTTATCAAAAGCCATATCCTGCGACTTACGATATTTTTTAACAATGGTTTTCGCTAAAAACTTAGAAAAAAAGGACCGAATACCCATATTTTTACAACAATTTATTTAAAGAATCCCTTCGGATCAGGCATTTTTTCGACCAATTGTGAAGCAAAATTGATGTCTAATTGCAAAAAATCTAATTGCCTACATTCATGAAAATACGCCCAAGCCAATTCATAATTACCTAATAAATAAGCCACTTGACAACGTTTCATCCATGCATTTGCATTAGCCGGATTTTCTTTCAAACAACGAGCGAGTATCGTTTCCACCTCTTCCAAAGTCCCACAATCCATATTTTTTAAATAACAGGAAAGCTTGACAATGGCATAATCCACGCGCATAACCGTTTGTGTAGAATCCAAATCCAGTCCTTTACTCAACAAATCCAAAGCGAGAGGAAACTGCTCTTTTTGAAAAGAAATGACTCCCAAGCCCCAATATGATTCATAACTTGTTGAATCTAAAGCATTTACATAATTGAAACGAAAGGTAGCAGTGTCTGGTCTTCCCTCTGCAACATACTCCCAAGCACGCTCGGAGAAAAATTTAGCCGCTTCTTTTCTAGATGAAAAACTTTCATCGCAAGAGCGTAAAAAATCTTGTAATTCCTTTGCATCCTTGTTGTTTAGCTTTTTCTTCCCAAACAAGGGTTGATACTTTTGTTCTTTAATCAAAGAATCTGTTAGATTTTTAGCCTCTAGATACCCTGAAAGGCCTAAAAGGAGGACGATTAAAGATAATAATTGTTTCAAATTTTGCTTCATATTTTACAAAACTATCTTTTCTTTTTGTTTGATGATGCTCCTCCTCTAAAATTTGTTGATTTTTTTGGGCGATTATTTTTTATCCCAGCTTTAGCTCCCGATTTTGAACCTTGTGGTTTTTTACCTGCTGCTTGTTGGCCAGGCCTTCTTTTTTTCTCATGAAATGCCCCTTTAAAATCAGGATCCTCTCTTTTTCGCTGATCATCTACCGCTCGAAGCATATCCTGTTGTTCCAAAAAGGGCGTATCTTCAATCAAAATGCCTTCCGGCAAGGGTAAAATTTCAATTTTTTGCTGAATAATTTTTTCTATTTTTTCCCAATGGTATTTTTCAGATAATGTCACAAAAGTGATGGATTCCCCCACCTCAGCGGCCCTTCCCGTTCTACCAATACGGTGCACATAATCCTCATAAATCAAGGGCACATCAAAATTAATTACATGCGAAACCTTGGGTATATCTATTCCACGTGAAGCAACATCTGTGGTAACTAAAACACGTACCAATCCTTCTCTAAATTGCTGCATCGCATTGATACGAGTATTTTGGCCTTTGTTCGAATGTATCACACGTACCTGCTCTTCATTAAGTACTTTTCGAATCAAAAACTTCTCTACTTGATTCGCCACATCTTTGCTTCGACAAAAAACCATTACTCTTTCAAAGTCTGGATTTTGCAAAAAATATTCTAGGGCGTTTATTTTGGTTTTTAAATTGGGGGCTTCAAAAACCCATTGCGTCACTTGACTGGCTGGCGTTGCTTGTGGAGTTATTTCCAATTTAAGAGGAAACTCCAAAAATTCATGCGAAAGATTTTCTACCTTTTCGGGAAAAGTTGCTGAAAACAAGCCGTTTTGACGTTTTTTGTAAGGTATTTTTTCTAAAATCTGACGAATTTGAGGCATAAAACCCATGTCCATCATTTTATCTGCTTCATCAAGAATTAGATGCTTCAGTTCCTTTACAACTATGGCCTCTTTCCGGTATAATTCAATGAAACGCCCAGGAGTAGAGACCAAAATATCTATTCCATTTTCCAAAGCCTGAATTTGAGGTTTAGGTCCTAAACCGCCATACAAAGCTAAAATCCGCAAATCCGTAAACTGTGCCAACTCAATCATTACTTCGTAAATTTGCATCACCAACTCTCGGGTGGGTGCCAAAATCAAAGCTCTTGGATTTTTGCCCTGCGCATATTTGCATTGCATCAAAATAGGCAAGACATAAGCTGCTGTTTTTCCTGTACCTGTTTGAGCAATCCCCAACACATCATGACCCTTTAATAGCAGTGGAATTGCCTTTTCTTGAATAGGTGTTGGGATCGTATAACCAATGGCATCACACGCCCTTTGAAGTTGTGGATTTAAGCCTAATTTTAAAAATTCAGACATTCGATTTTGTCAATGATAAAAACAAAGGTACGTATTTAGAAGCAAAGACTATTGGACTAAGTCGAATTATGAAAGCAGATTTATTTACCTTTACCTTCAAAATCAATAAAATAAAATTTATGCGAAACATTTGGCTTCGCCGATGGATGATCTTAATTACGATTTCTTTCCTAATAGGATCTGCTTCGTCTCTGTTTTTATGGGGTTTAGAACAAATTCAAAGTTTTAGAGAAATCCACCATGGATTGATATTTTTATTGCCTTTGGTGGGGATATTTTTTCATTTTTTATATCAAAAAGGTTTTAATTGGGCACAAACAGGCACAAACGATTTGGTGCTAAGATTAAACGAGCCCAAAAAAGAAATAGACAAAAATACTGGCCTCTTTATTTTATTGGCTACATGGCTAAGTCACCTGGTTGGAGCTTCGGTAGGGAGAGAGGGAACGGCGGTTATAGTAGGCGGAAGCTTAGCATCGCATTTGGGAGAAAAAATGGAATTGACAGAAGAAGAAAAAAAGATTTGGATCCGAGCTGGAATTGCTGCTGGATTTGCATCAGTTTTTGGAACTCCATTAGCAGGTTGTTTTTTTGGTTTAGAAATTTCAAAAATTGGACAAATAAATATGCGTGCCTTTTTACCTTGTCTTTTTGCCGGTTTTTTGGCGAATTTTACGAGTCTCCACGTGTACGGCACAAAACATCCATTTTATCCGAGCATTTTTTTACCTTCCATCACACCTTCATTTTGTGCGTCTATCGCATGTATTGGCCTATTTTTAGGTGCAATTGGCTTCATTTATAAGCGCTCAGAATCGATTATTTCAAAAGCCTTCGCACAATTGCCCGGAAATTTCTATTCAAAAGGCCTTTGGGCAGGAATTATTTTACTCGGAATTTTTCAGTTTTCCATTTTTCAAGAGAGTCAAGGTTTGGGATCTGAATTTTTATTGAGACCATTCCATGAAAAAGTCACTTATGAATTTCCTTTATTCAAATCGATAGCTACTTTGTTAAGTTTAGGAGTTGGGTTCAAAGGGGGAGAAGCCACTCCCTTATTTTTGATTGGATCACACTTCGCAACTAGTTTGTCTTCCTATTTAGCTATTCCATTTCCACTTTTAGCGGCCATCGGATTTACATGTTTATACCACGGCCTAAGTAAAACACCAATCGCAGGAACCATGATGGGAATAGAATTATTTGGATTAAGCGCATGTTTATGTTTTCTGATTTGTACAATCATCGTCATGTATGTTTCAGGTCAACAAGGTATATTTAAATCACAAACTTGGAGTTCATGGATTCCAAAACCAATGTATAAATGATGTTTAATAATTTCTATCAACACTACCATTCCTTTCAAGAAACGAGAATCAAAGAGAGAAGATTTTCAGATAAAACTTGGGAAAGTTTATTGAACGATTGGAAAAATAATCCACTATTAAGGATCAAAGAGATCGGTAAAACTTATGAAAAAAGATCCATACATGAAATAAAATTTGGAACCGGTCCCATCAAAATAATTGCCTGGTCTCAAATGCATGGAGATGAAGCAACGGCTACTATGGCCATTACAGATATATTGCTCTTTTTATCTCAAAAAGGGGATAGCTTTGATGAATTTAGGAAAAATTTGCATCAGAAAATCACATTATATATCATTCCAAAACTAAACGCGGACGGTGCCCACCAATGGCAAAGAGAAACCGCATTAGGAATAGATATGAATAGAGATGCACAAAAATTAAATACTCCAGAAGCGGCAATCTTATCTCGTTGGGCGGACGAAATTCAACCTTTATTTGCCTTTAATTTACATGATCAAAACCGTTTATACTCGGCTGGAAATTCAAAACATCAGACACACATTGCATTACTAGCAACGCCAGGAGATGAAAAAGGAACCTGGACAGATTCTAGACTAAGAGCTGCTAAATTAGCTAATCGTTTAACCAGACAATTAAAACCCTATCTAGAAAATAAAATAGCAAAATGGACCGACGAATACGAGAGAAGGGCCTTTGGTGATACATTTCAATCGAGAGGTTATGGCTTAATTTTAATAGAGTCAGGAGGATCAGGATGGGATTTAGAAAAACAGTCATTAAGAAAACTAAATGCCTGTATGTTATTAGATGCATTTCATGCTATTTCAGAGAATAAATGGCAAGAAGAAAACACAGAATTATATACTCATTTACCAACCAACGAAAAGGCAATCGTTGACATAAAAATAAAAGATGTGCCATTAAATGAGGCATCGAATAGAAGAGGAGATATAGTCTTGAAATTAAAAGAAAAACCAGAGAAGAATCAAACAATCACGTATTCTTGGATCGTAGATGATATTGGTGACATGAGTCATTTACATGGATTAATAGAAATAAATGGGCAACATTTTGACCTAACGCAGGATCAAAAAATTAAACTAGAAGGAGAATATCAAGAATTAACTTTCACAGAAAAAGGAAAAATAGTATTTAAATTATCAGATTACACAAATAAAATAAATCAATAACATGACATCATTACCCGTAATTATCATTGGAGTTAATCCATTTGCATTAGAAGTCGCTACAATTTTCGAAAAAAACAATGTTGTTATTTATGGTTTTTTAGATGACGATGCTAAGAAAAAAGATACCTATGTAGGTGAAATTCCGGTGCTAGGTAACACAGAGGATGATACTTTTTGGAGTTTAATTGGCAAAAATTGCGGAGTTTTTGTTGCATTAGACAATCCTGTAGAAAGAAGAAAAATGATTGAGACAATCATTGAAGACAGAAAAGTAAAGCCAGTAAATGCGATACACCCTTCCGCACAAATAGCGGATAGCAAAAACTTGGGTTATGGAGTATTTATAGGTGCAGGAAGCGTCATTTCAGCAGAGGCGAAAATTGGAGAAAGCAGCATTATTGGAGCAGGATCCATCATAGAAACAGCCGTTTACATCGATGATTATAGTCAAATTGGAGCAGGGACTGTCATAGGAAAAGAGGCTAAAATCGATTCGAATGTATTTATTGGTATTCATTCTACAATTGTTGGAAGCATCAAAATAGGGAAGGGAGCAACCGTAGGAGCAGGAAGTGTTGTAATAGAAAATGTACCAAGTGGAAAACGTGTTTTCGGAAATCCAGCTAAAATTGTATAATTATTGTAGCTTAACTATATTCTGTGGCTCAACCAAATCTAAAAAATTAAATCGTAAAAAGAGTTGGGCCACAATGATTACATCCTCTAAACAATACGCCGCTATTCTATCTAAATCCTTGTCTAAATAATAGACGGCATTTACTTTATCTCCTGATAAATCGGATTTTGCCCCCTTTACATTCAGCGTTTCCGCCAATAATTCCAAAGAAGTATAGGCCTTTCTATCGCCAAATTTCCAAAGCTCTAAGGTATCTTGGTGATTAATTTCCCACGGTTTCTTGCCTTGTAATTGCAATGATTTCGGTATAATCAACTGATTAGCTAGCATTCTCCTGCAGAGATAAGGAAAGTCAAATTCTTTTCCATTGTGCGCCACCAAGGTTAATTCTTTCGACTTATAAGTCTTGTTTACAAATTCGATAAACTCTTCCAATAAAGATTTTTCATCATTATTGGCAATGGTTTTAACCTTTAGACAAAGTTCTTTTTTGGTATTCAGGTACAAAAACCCCATTCCAATCACAATGATTTTACCAAATTCAGCATACAACGCCGCCCTTTCAAAGTATAAATCTTCAAAACTGATTTGGCTTACATTTAGCAAATTCTTCGCCTTTTTTATCCACAATTCTTTCATTTTATCTGAAAGTTGGGAAAAATCAGACAAACCAGCACTTGTTTCTATATCAATAAACAAGGTGCTTTTAAAATTCTTTAAAATTTCCATAAAATACGTCGATTATAGGATTTTTAATGTTTCACGTGAAACATTTTTTAATTCAAATTGAAAGAGTCGACTTAAATGGCCTATAACCTTGTCTTTAACTTCCTTTTCATCCACAACATGCCCTAATTCCTTGGAAAGAGATGTAACACCTTTGCTAGCAATGCCACAAGGAACAATATGTGCAAAATAGCTAAGATCTGTATTCACATTAAAAGCAAATCCATGCATACTAATCCAACGAGAAGCTTTAACTCCAAAAGCACAAATTTTTCGGCTAGACTCTGATTCAGGATCTATCCAAACGCCTGTTAAACCTTCAATTCTTCCTGCTGTTAAACCGTAATCTGAACAAGTAGAAATTATTGCTTCCTCCAACATGCGTAAGTACAGATGAATATCTGTAAAGAAATTTTCTAGATCGAAAATAGGGTATCCTACCAGTTGCCCTGGGCCATGATAAGTGATGTCGCCACCTCTATTTATCTTGAAAAAACTAGCGCCTATGCTAGATAAAAACTCTTCCTGTATCAGTAAATGTGAGATATCTCCACTCTTTCCCAAGGTGTACACATGTGGGTGTTCGCAAAACAACAAATAATTAGGAGTAAGTGTTTTTTCCTCCGTGGACTTCGCTCTATTTCCTAATTTGATCGAAGATGTATTGGCCAACAATGATTCTTGTAAATCCCAAGCCTCCTTGTAAGCAATAGGGCCCAAGTCTAAAAACTCGACTATTTTATTTTGCAACATATTTTAAAAGAATGGAGGTGTTTGGCTCTCCGGTAAAATCGAAGAACAAATATACAAGAATGAAAAAACATTTAAGTTGACAAGAATGTTTCACGTGAAACAATTAAGGAAAAAATCAAATAAATGATAAATCAAATCTGGACGACGAATTATCAGTTAACTGTTCAAACAAAAAAACAAAAGTCCATAATTTTGTTCGAAAAACATGGCAAAACACATACAACAAGGAAAGCTTGCCGAACAGTTGGCAGCAGAATATTTGATCAAACAAGGGTATGAAGTCGTTGACAAAAATTATCGTTGTGGAAAAGCGGAGGTAGACCTAATTGTAAAAAAAGGGAAATTTCTGGTTTTTGTAGAGGTAAAATCCTTGAAAAAAGTCGACTTTGGTCACCCGGAAACCAACATAACAAGTGATAAAACACTTCTTCTTTTTCAAGCAGCGAATGCCTATCAATATGAAACCAATTGGCGACAAGAAATACGATTTGATGCCGTTGCTGTGACTTTTTTACAACAAGCTTATAAAATTGAGCATTTCGAGGATGCTTTTTCGTAAATTCGTGGTTTAGTATGAATTTATGATAAGTTTCAGTACAGAAGACATCCGTTTTTCACTTCCAGAAAAAAACAAGCACAAAGCTTGGTTGAAAGAAGTAGCTAAAAACGAAGGAAAAAACATAGGTGAGCTGAATTATATTTTCTGCTCAGATGATTATTTGCTTCAAATTAATCAAGAGTATTTGAACCATGATACACTGACAGATATTGTGACTTTTGATAATTCAGAAGGAGGGAGATGGATTGAGGGAGATATTTTTATCTCCTATGAAAGAGTAAAAGAAAACGGAGAAAAATTGGGCACTTCAGAAACTGAATTGCTCCGTGTAATGGTTCATGGTTTGTTGCATTTGCTTGGCTACAAAGACAAGAAAAAAGAAGACAAAACGTTAATGACCGAAAAAGAAGATTTTTATATTTCAAGGTTCAAAGCCTAAGGTTTGTTCCACGTGAAACAATGTTTACGATGCAAAATAGATACGATGTAATTGTGGTAGGTGCGGGGCACGCAGGTTGTGAAGCAGCGCATGCTGCGGCACAAATGGGCTCCAATGTTTTACTCATTACAATGAACATGCAAACCATTGCACAAATGTCTTGCAACCCCGCGATGGGAGGAGTTGCCAAAGGACAAATTGTCCGAGAAATCGACGCGATGGGTGGCATGTCTGGATTGATTTCAGATAAAACGATGATTCAATTTAGAATGTTGAATCGATCCAAGGGGCCAGCCATGTGGTCGCCAAGATGCCAGTCGGACAGAATGAGATTTGCCGAAGAATGGAGAATGGTTTTGGAACAGAATTTATTGGTCGACTTCTGGCAAGATTCGGTTCAGCAATTGATTGTAGAAAAGGGTGAAATAAAAGGCGTTATTACCAGAATGGGTATGACCTATTTTGCTAAATCGGTAGTGCTAACCAATGGAACATTTTTAAATGGATTGATACATATCGGAGAAAAAAGTTTTGGCGGTGGTAGAATGGCAGAACCGATGGCACAAGGCTTAACTGAACAATTGGTTCAATTAGGTTTTGAATCTGGTAGAATGAAGACAGGTACTCCGCCTCGCGTAGATGGAAGGAGTCTAGATTACGGAGCCATGGAAGAACAAAAGGGTGATGAAAAACCCAGTAGTTTTTCTTACTTGACACAAAGTCCCATCCAAGAACAAAGATCTTGTTGGATTTCTCACACCAATACCAAAGTGCATGATGTCCTTAGAAAAGGCTTTGATAAATCGCCTATGTTTGCAGGCAGAATTAAAGGCTTGGGTCCAAGGTATTGTCCTTCTGTTGAAGATAAAATCAACCGCTTTGCTGACAAAGATAGCCATCAAATATTTGTTGAGCCAGAGGGGTGGAGTACCGTGGAAATATACGTCAATGGATTCTCTACTTCATTACCAGAAGACATTCAATTCGAAGCCATCCGATTGATTCCAGGTTTTGAAAAAGCCAAAATGTTTAGACCTGGATATGCCATTGAATACGATTATTTCCCACCCACACAATTACAATCAACATTGGAAACAAAGTTGATCAAAGGTTTATTTTTCGCAGGACAAATCAATGGTACAACAGGATATGAAGAAGCCGCGTGCCAAGGATTAATGGCGGGAATCAATGCACACCAAACTGCACAGGAATTAGATCCATTTACTCTTTCAAGATCCGATGCTTATATTGGCGTATTGATTGATGACTTGATAAATAAAGGGACGGATGAGCCTTACAGAATGTTTACCTCAAGGGCGGAATTCAGAACGCTTTTAAGACAAGATAATGCGGATGAAAGGTTGACCGAAAAAGCATACGCATTAGGCCTAGCTAAGCAAAGCCGACTAGATGTTTACTTAAAGAAAAAAGAAAAAGTGGCAGAACTTGTTCAAGAAATAAAAACAAGCAAAATAAAGCCAAAAGAAATCAATGATTGGTTAGAATCGCAAGGTACTGCTAGTATCAAAGAAGGCACACCTATTATCAATTTATTGAAAAGATCTGATGTGTCTTTTGAACAATTATTAGAACATTCTAGTATTTCGCATTTAAAAGAAAAATACAATCAGGAAGTAATTGAGCAAGTCGAAATTGTCGTAAAATACGAAAGCTATATCGCGAAAGAAAAAATCATGGTGGATAAAATGAAATCCATGGAAGACCTAAGAATTCCAGAAAATTTCGACTATGATAAAATCAAAACTTTGTCCACCGAATCAAGAATCAAATTAAAATCGATTAGACCACAAACTATTGGACAAGCGAGTAGAATATCGGGAGTTTCAGCATCCGACATATCCATCTTGCTTTTATTTATGGGGAGATAATTATGGAACATTTACTAGCGTGCCCTTCTTGTGGACATCAACATATTAAGGATTACCTTCATGCCATAGATTACACTGTTTCTAAGGAAACATTTGAAATGGTTCAATGCAAGGCTTGCGAATTAATTTTCACCAATCCCCGACCAGAAGCCAATCAAGCAGGGAAATATTACCAATCAGAAAATTACATTTCCCATAGCAACACCCAAAAGGGAATCGTCAATCAATTATACCACTGGGTAAGAACTATCACATTGAAACAAAAAACTTCCTGGATTGATGGATTCAAAATAGGGGAGAAAAAACTCTTAGATATAGGTTGTGGAAATGGCCATTTTTTAAAAGCTTGCCAAGATATGGGTTGGGCCATAACGGGAATGGAATTAGACCCAGCAACAGCACAAAGAGCAAAAGAGTTGTTGCAACAAAACATACACCCTTCCCTAGAAAACATTGATTCAAATGAACAATTTGATCTAATTACCATGTGGCATGTTTTGGAACATGTTTATGAAATTCATGACTATTTTGAATTTTTTAAAAAGCACTTATCCAAGAACGGGAAATTATTATTCGCCTTGCCCAATCACAAAAGTTACGATGCAGAAGTATTTCAACAATATTGGGCAGCTTACGATGTTCCACGTCATATTTATCATTTTAATCCAACAACCTTAGAGTTATTGGCCCAATTAAAAGGTTTCAAATTAATCAAAAGCAAAGGACTTATTTTTGACAGTTTCTATATTGCTTTATTAAGTAATCAATACAAATACGGAAATAAAAAATTACTCTCTTCGTTTATTTTGGGACTATTATCCAATGCGAAAGCTTACTTTAAAACAGGAAACTATTCGAGCAATTTATACATTTTAGAACATGCATAAAGTAGTAAAAAGGTTTGTTTTATTAGGCAGCGTATGGGCTGTATTAACACAATTATTGTTCCAAAATTGTGCACAAATCGCTACACCCCCAGGAGGTAAAAAAGATACTTTAGCACCCAAAATTGTACAATCCATCCCTTTAAATAAAAGTAAAAACTACAAAGGGAAAAAAATCGAATTAACTTTCAATGAATACATCAATGTTCGAAATATTAATCAAGAATTACTTATTACTCCAACGGTAGGATTTTTTGAAACAAAAATAAAACCCAACGGAGTAAGCATTATTTTAGACAGTGCATTAAAAGATCATACAACCTATACCTTCAATTTCCGAAATGCCATTGAAGATATTTCAGAAAGAAATATTGGTAAAAACATCAAATTGGTATTTAGTACATCTGAAATGATCGATTCGCTTCAGATAACAGGAAATGTAAGCACCTTACAGGGTAATAAAAAAATCGAAAACATCTTGGTTGGATTATATCCCTACACTGATACTTTAAGAATCGATAAAGTAAAACCTTATTATTTTACCAAAACAGATACATCAGGCAACTATTCATTAGAAAATTTAGCAAGTGGAAAATACTATCTTGCTGCATATGAGGATGTTAACAATAATTTATTGTTAAACTCTAACAAAGAACAAGTAGATTTCATTACAAATAAATACATTGAACTAAACAAAAATCATCAGCAAGACTTTAAGGTTGCATTACAAAATCTAGATCCTTTAAAACAAGTAAAAGTAACAACAACCGCTAAAACTATTTTGTACGAATACAACCGAGGGTTAAAGAAAATTAGCCTAACGAATCCTAAAAACAATCTAATTCCTGTATATCAACTAGAAAAAAATAAAAATCTCCGTTTTTATGTAGATGATCTAGATAAAAAAGATACCCTATTCCTAAAAGCCTTATTAGAAGATTCTTTGGGACGTGAAACAAAATTTGATTTAAAATTAAAATTCAGAGAAATCAATAAAAAAGAAAAACCGACTCCTAATTCCATGCGAATGGACATCAAACCAGTAATGGGTCAATTAATATCTCCCACAGATTCTTTGGTCATTCAGTTTGAAAAGCCCATTAAATCTTTTGATTTAACTAAGTTGAAATGGATAACAGGTCCAAATGAACAATTAACAATTCCAACAGAATATTACCGTTGGAACAGCTATAAAAATACCTTATCCTTGGCAACCTTTTTTATTCCTTCCAAAAATGAATTTGAGTTAAAAATAGAAAAAGCCGCATTTATAAGCATAGAACAAGATACCAATTTAGTCTATCAACAAAAATTTGAAAGACAAGATTTGGAAAACTATGGATCCCTAGAAGGCAGAATTAGTCATCCCAAAAAAGGATCTCTTTACATCGTAGAATTAATTAATTCAACAAGCAATGAATTAAGTGAATTTACCACCGTGGAAGAACAGTTTAGCTTTAAGCACGTGGAACCAGGTACATATATCATTCGTGCAATAGAGGATAAAAATAGAAATGGTGCATGGGATATTGGTAATTTCCTGCAATATGAAAAACCAGAGAACATCTATTTCATGGAAGGAAAAATGAAAATGAAAGCCAATTTTCAAATAACAGACCTGTTGATAAATACTCAAAAATAATGTGGATAAGCTGTGGATAAACACCTGTTTAATACACAGTCCATACACATTCATGTGAACAATTAAGGTAGCAAAGAAGAGAATGTGGGAAAGTCAACACTTATCCCCAAAGATGTTAACAATTATACACATTCGATTATTGAAAAATAAAAACTTAATTAATAGATTATCAATGGTTTAAAAAGTAATTTTCCACTTATCCACAAATCCACATTAAACAATAAATAGAAACAAAAAGATTAAATTTTAAAAATTCTTTTTTTTAAATTATACTATGTGGATAAAATAGAATGATGTTTAGATTCTTATTTTTTTTATTGTTCTTTCTTCGTTTTTCCAGTTGTTTGGCACAGCTAAATAGTACTGTATCCACAGATAGTAGTTTGATTAAACAATTCAAGCAAGCTCTATCCATTCGTAATTTGGAAAAAAGAGAATTAAAAGTGGATGAAATATTACTTTTATCTTCAAAAAATGGTGCATTATTTACATTAAATATATATAATTTTTTAAATGATGCTAATTTAAAAGAAAAATGGATTGACTATTGTGGAAAAGTTGTGGATAAGTTGATCCAAGAACAAGGCCTAAGTACAGCGATTGATTTTATCAATGAATTGCAATTAGCACAATTGCCTATTGAAGAATTAGAACGGTCTTTGATTGTAAAAATTCAAGAATCTCCTAATGAGAATAATCACTTAGAAATATTGATTCAAATTTATATCCTGAATCGACAATTTGAAAAAGCCTGGATTCAAAGAAGAGCTTTGGATCTACGCTTGAAGCAAGGTGGTTTACAATTAGCAGAATTTGGGCAATTATTGTTTCAACAGCAAAATTGGGAATTAGCCAATCGTGTATTTGAATTCATCATAAAAACGTATCCTAATTCTATTAAAATAGCTAGATGGAAACAGTTTTCATTATTGATTAAGGAACAGTTAATTTATGCAGATTCAAACATCGATGCTGCTCAAATTAGAAATTTAATTATTGCTTATAGACAATTTAGAAAAGATTGGGGAAACCAATTGATCAGTCAAGAGACCTATTTAAAAGAAGCCAAATTTTTTGCTTATCAGTTAAACCAAATGGATTCAGCCATTTATGTTTTACAAAATGCACTACCAATTGTAAATAATGAGGTTTTACAAGCGCAAATAAAAATGGATCTTTCGGATTATCTTTTCTTTAAAGGAAAAAAATACGATGCATTGATTTTAATTTCTCAAGTAGAAAAATTAGTTAAAGATAGTCCCTTGTCCTACGAAGCAAAATTAAAAAAGGCTAAAATATATTATTACACAGGTGATTTTGAATTAGCAAAAGATCTATTGGATATATTAAAGGAAAGTTCACAAAGAGAAATTTCAAACGATGCGTTGAATTTACGATGGGTGATAGAGGATAATACAGGAATGGATTCTTTAGAAACCAATTTGAATGCATTCTCAAAAATTCAGTGGCTATTTGAACAAAAGAAAAATTCAGAGGGCGATTTAGCATTGAATGATTTTGCTCAAAAATCGAAAAATTCTAGTTTAGAAGATGATTTTTTGTTTTTACAAGCGAATAGATTGTTAGAACAAAAAAAAGAGGAAGAATCAAAAAAGGTGTTTTTGGATCTTTATGAACGCTTCCCAAATGATATTTATGCAGATGACGCCTTGTATAATTATTTAAAAATGAATCAATTTTCAGACAAAAATTTATGTCAAAAATTCATTGAAAATTATCCAACCAGTTTATTTCAAGTTGAGATTAGGCGCCATCTATTAAATCCATAAATTTTTTCCAAAAAAATAATCGGAAAGTTCTATAATTGGTCAAAGTGTTTTCCATAACTTTGGTACATATTTGAGCTTATACAACTATGCAACATCAACAATTAGAAAGAGTATTTGATTTGTTAAATGCTTACAAGGCAAGCAATCAATCTGATTTATTTTGTAAAAAAGAAAATGGAAGTTGGCGGACTTATTCTGCCCAAGAAACATTAGGTATCATCAATGATTTTGCTTTAGGATTGATCGAATTAGGTGTTCAACCTAATGATAAAGTGGCAATTATTTCTTCTAATCGACCGGAATGGAATTTTTTAGATTTTGCGATTCAAATTATTGGCGCGGTATCAGTTCCCATGTATCCTACTATTACGGTGGAAGACTATGCCTTTATTTTCAAAGATTCAGAAGTTAAAATTGTATTTGCTGAAACAGAAGATTTATTAAATAAATCGAAGGAAGCATCAAAAGGCAATGCTACTATTCAAGGTATTTATACATTTGATCGGGTAGAGGGCGCTCAATTTTGGACAGAAGTGATTGATTTAGGAGGAGGAAAAGATGCTTCTGTGCTAGAGGTTTTGAAGTCGAAGGTTCAACCAGACGACTTATTAACCTTAATTTATACTTCTGGTACAACGGGGAAACCGAAAGGGGTTATGCTAACGCACAAGAATATAGTTAGTAACGTCAAAGCCTTGGTTCGTGGTGGTTTTTTTGAATTATACGAAGGCGATAAGGCTTTGAGTTTTTTACCCTTGTGTCATATTTATGAACGCACGGATATTTATATGTACATGTATTATGGTGTTTCGGTGTATTATGCTGAAAGTATGGAAACCATTGCGGATAATATCCGCGAGGTGAAGCCAAGTATGTTTGCAACGGTTCCTCGTTTGTTGGAAAAGGTGTTTGATAAAATTTTGGCTAAAGGCAATGAGTTAACAGGAATTAAAAGAAGCTTATTTTTTGGTGCGGTGGAATTTGGTTTACAATATGATCCGATGATAAAACTGGGTTTTTTAGATCAAATTAAATTGGGATTTTATCGAAAGTTGATTTTTAGTAAATGGAAAGAAGCCTTAGGTGGAAATATTCGATTAATTACTTCGGGATCGGCAGCATTACAACCTCGTTTGTCTAGGGTATTTTGGGCAGCAGGTATTCCGATCTCGGAAGGATATGGATTAACAGAAACGTCACCAGTTATTTCTGTATCAAAGGTTAGTCCACCTGATTTCAAAATAGGCTGTGTAGGCACCTTATTGGATTGTTTGGAATTGAAAATTGCTGAAGATGGAGAAATTTGTGTAAAAGGAGACTCCATTATGCCAGGTTATTATAATAATCCAGAAGCTACAGCAGAAGCGATAGACAAAGACGGCTGGTTTCATACGGGAGACATCGGTACGATGGTAGAGGGAAAATATTTGAAAATAACGGATCGAAAAAAAGAAATTTTCAAGACTTCTGGTGGCAAATATGTTGCGCCACAATTGGTTGAAAACAAATTAAAAGAATCGGCTTTTATTGAACAATGTATGGTGGTTGGAGAAGGACAAAAATTTCCTTCTGCCTTAATTATTCCTGAATTTAATGCCCTAAAGGTTTGGTGCAAACAACATGGAGTTGCTTCTGAAACCCATTTGGAAATGATCAACAATCCGCAAGTCATTTCAATGATGGAGGAGGAAGTAAAAATGACCATGGCCAATATTGCTAAATATGAGCAAGTGAAAAAATTTGTCTTATTGCCTGAGTTATTTACGATTCAAGAGGGTGAATTAACGCCAACTTTAAAGTTGAAACGTAAAATTATTTATGCGAAATATGAGTCGTTAATTTTACCGTTATATAATTAAATGTGCTCGAATTCGGCACTCTCTCTAATTTTTAGTATTTTTGAGGCTTGTATCCAATGATTGGAAAATTTTATTTTAAAGCATGAATTCGACGAAAAAAGTAGCATTAATTACAGGAATTACGGGACAAGACGGAGCTTATTTAGCTCAGTTTTTGTTGGAAAAAGGATATGAAGTGCATGGAATTAAGCGCAGAAGCTCTTTGATTAATACACAAAGAATAGATCACTTATACCAAGACCCACATGTAGATTCGTCTAACTTTCATTTGCATTATGGCGATTTAAGTGATTCTACCAATATCATTCGGATCATTCAAGAAGTTCAGCCAGATGAGATTTACAATTTAGGTGCTATGTCTCACGTAAAAGTTTCTTTTGACGAACCTGAATATACAGCTCAAGTGGATGGAATAGGTACTTTACGTATTTTAGAAGCCATTCGTTTATTGGGTTTGATCAAAAAGACTAAAATTTATCAGGCATCCACTTCTGAATTATATGGTTTGGTTCAAGAAGTTCCTCAATCGGAAAAAACGCCATTTTATCCCCGTTCTCCTTATGCCGTAGCAAAATTGTATGGTTATTGGATCACGGTGAATTACCGAGAAGCATATGATATGTTTGCGGTAAATGGTATTTTATTTAATCACGAATCTCCTTTGAGAGGAGAAACGTTTGTTACAAGAAAAATTACGAGAGGAGCGGCCCAAATCGCATTGGGACAACAGGATAAGTTGTATTTGGGGAATTTAGATGCCAAGCGTGATTGGGGTCATGCCAAAGATTATGTAGAGGCAATGTGGTTGATTTTGCAACAAGAGGTAGCGGAAGATTATGTGATTGCGACGGGAATAACGACAACGGTAAGAGATTTTGTAAAAATGGCTTTTGCTGAGGTAGGAATAGAGTTGGAGTTTGTTGGCGAAGGGGTTAATGAGGTTGCTAAGGTAAAAGCCTGCACTCATCCATTGTATCAAATAGCAATTGGCAAAGAAGTCGTGAGTGTAGATCCTCGTTATTTTAGACCAACGGAGGTTGAATTATTGATTGGTGATCCAAGCAAGGCAAAGGAGAAATTAGGTTGGAAGTTGAAGTATGATTTACCAGCTTTGGTAAAAGACATGATGGAGTCTGATGTGAAATTGTTCACAGTATAAACAATCAACATGGCGTGGTTTGCTTTGTACACAAAGTCCAAAATGGAAAAAAAGGTTTCCGAGCGATTAAAAGCAAAGGGAATTGTATGTTATTGTCCATTGATTAAAAAGCAAAAACAATGGTCGGATAGAAAAAAGTGGATTGAAGAACCCGTTTTTAGATCCTATGTATTTGTAAATATTGATTATTCTACTCAAAATGTAATCGTTAGACAAACAATCGGGGTTGTCAATTTCGTTTATTGGTTGCATCAACCTGCGATTATTTCAGATGATGAAATCAGTTTAATTCGTTCATTTTTAGCAGAACATTCAGAAGTAGAGGCTTTGTCGAAAACCTTACAAATAGGAGATGTTATTACATTGGATTCAGGAGCTATGATGGGTCAAGAAGCGGAAGTGGTCGCTTTTAAAAATAAGAATGAAGTAAAGTTGTTGATTAAAAGTTTGGGATTTGAATTAGTTGCTAAAATTAATAAATAAAAATGCTTCATACGGCGAGTAAATCCTTTTTGGGAAGTTTATGGCTACTTATCGTATTAAGTATTTATTCGCTAGACCTTTGCGCTCAATGGGACGATGATCGTCCGATAAAATCATCAATTTCAATAGGAGGCGGAATATCAACGGGAGATTATACTCCCTTTTGGCTGAAAGCTAATCAATATGGAGCGGTACCTCTTTCGGGAATTTATTCATTTGCTGAATTTGATTTTTATTCGGACTATTTGAAAAAAAAGAAAAGATATCGTAAGAAATTTGATTATGGATTTGGTTTGTCAACCCGATATATTCAAGGAAGCGGAGATAATTTAACACTTATTTTTCCAGAGATTTATGCCAAAGCTAAATATGGAATTTTTGAAGTTGTTCTTGGTAGGAAAAAGGATATTCAGGGATTAGCCGACTCTACTTTGTCATCCGGATCCTACATTTGGTCTGGTAATTCTATGCCGGTTCCCAAAATAGATATTGTTGTTCGGGACTATTTTTATCCTATAGGAGAAATGTTTTCTTTTAAAGGCAATTATGCCCACGGATATTTGGATTTGGCTAATCAACGAGGGGATGTAAAAGGCGCTTTTTTACATCAAAAGTCTTTTTATGGCCGAATAGGTAGGCCGGAATGGCCAATAAAGCTTTATGGTGGTTTCAACCATCAAGTACAATGGTATTGGAACAAAGGTAATGTCAGTTTGAAGGATTATTCATATATCATTATGGGGCAGTCATTAGCAGCCATTGGTTCAGATACTACAACTTATGGTGCCAATGATGGAGGTAATCGCCTTGGTAATCACTTGGGTAGTGTGGATGTTGGAATGGAATTGGAACTTAACATTGGTAAAATATTAATGTACCGACAAAGTGTTTATGAGGACGGATCTTTGTATTATGGAAATAATATTTCAGACGGATTGCATGGTATTTCATTTACCAGTAATCAAAAGAAAGGATTGCTAAAATTGACTTTGGAATATTTGAATACAAGTTCACAAGGAGGAAGTGTTTTTGAGCCCAATATACCGTTTAAAAGAGGTTTAGATAATTATTTTAATAATGGAATTTTCACTGATGGTTGGACCTATTTAGGGCGAGGAATCGGAACGCCGTTTATTACTTTGGACTCAGAAACAGATTTAAATAAAACGAGTAAAACTTTTTTTGATAATAATCGGGTCGAGGCGTTTTATATAGGGGCAGAATATCAAAAAGAGGAAGATAATTATCAAATAAGGGCCAGTATGACCAATTCTTTTGGTAATTATGGTCAATTGTGGAATCCAGTCAAAAGACAATATTCCTTGGGTGTTCAATGGAAGCGCAAAATTGATTTTTATGGAGATAGTATGTTAAAAGTCAATTTTGGATTTGATTTGGGGCAATGGTTAAACAAAAATACCTTTGGTGCCAATGTTGCATTTTCTGTTCCATTATATTAAAAACTGATATTATTTCTTGAAAACGTATAGTCAAATACGTTCAAAATTTGAATAATATGTACCTTGCTAAAAATCTTAATAAGGGCATATTTTTCTATTCGCGAAACAATTTTTCTTTTGCGACGTAAATTATCCTTAATTAGGCGCAAAAAGACATTTTTATGGCAAATAGCTTTTCGGTTTATATCAAAAAACTTAGAAATAGTAAAGGACTTAGTCAAGAGGAAATAGCGGATCAAATGGGTATTACCTTATCAGCTTATTCAAAAATTGAAAGGGGCTTGACGGACCCGACATTTTCGAGAATGCGCCAAATAGCACAAATTTTGAAATTCGACTTATCGGAGATTTTACACCGAGGAGAAGAAAATCCATACGATCAATTTGAAGAAGAGTCGGAGGTGGAAAATTACCGATTTGTATCTAAAAAAGAGTTTTATGAACTAAAGCTTTTGGTAGAGGAATTGCAAAAAAAGATAGATCAATTACTTTAACAATTTGTGCAGCTTTGGAGCCTCGAAGGCTTCGGTGATCTAGTTCAGTTAGGCAGGACACTAAGGTATCTAAGGAAAAATTCGCCCAATGAAACACTCATTTGAGTGCCCTTGGAGGCTCATCCGACAAATGTAAGAACGGAATAGAAAGAAAAATCAATGAGTTGATTGTAAATATCAGTTTAAAGATAGGTAATTTGTTTTTTCTTTTTTAGGGGGAAATGTGTCCCCTTACCCCCTGCAATTTAGGTGTAAAAAAGTTCAGTTATTTGATAAAATGACTATTGGAAAAACTTTGTGCCCTCCGTGTTAAACTATTCATTTTAACACGGAGGGCACAAAGATTATTAAATCCGTCTCCCACGGATATAATATTTGTTCAAAAAAGATTTTAACTCTTAATTCGCATTATTACCTATTTTAGCATGTTCCAAAGTAAAATTCTTAACTTTGTGGGATGAAATTTGAGATAAATTATACCGACCAAAAATCGAAAGCAAGAGCAGGGAAATTACATACGGATCATGGTGTCATAGAAACACCAATTTTTATGCCCGTAGGTACTGCTGGAACCGTCAAAGGGGTTCATACTGCTGAATTAACGGATCCTATCAAAGCTCAAATTATTTTAGGAAACACCTATCATTTATACCTCAGACCAGGATTAGAAGTGCTGGAAAACGCAGGAGGATTGCATCAATTTAATGGATGGTCAGGACCTATATTAACCGACTCTGGTGGATATCAAGTTTATTCTCTGGCTGGAGCGGGTCGAAAAATACAAGAAGAGGGAGTTAAATTTAAATCGCACATAGACGGAAGTATCCATTTTTTTAGTCCAGAATCTGTCATGGATACCCAAAGAACCATTGGTGCAGATATCATTATGGCCTTTGATGAATGTACTCCTTATCCTTGCACCTATGAATATGCCCGTAAATCGATGGAAATGACCCATCGCTGGCTAGATAGGTGCATTGGCAGATTTGACGCAACAGCGCCCAAGTATGGCTACAATCAAGCGCTTTTTCCTATCGTTCAAGGAAGTGTTTTTCCAGATTTGCGAAAAATTTCCGCTGAATACATTGCTTCTAAAGAGGCATTTGGCAATGCAATTGGTGGTTTATCTGTTGGTGAACCTGTAGAGGACATGTATGAAATGGCTGATCAAGTGACGGATATTTTACCCAAAGACAAACCTCGTTATTTGATGGGTGTAGGTACTCCCGCGAATATATTAGAAGGAATTGGCCTCGGAATCGATATGTTTGACTGTGTGATGCCGACACGAAATGCCCGAAATGGCACTATTTTTACAAGTCAAGGAATCATTAACATCAAAAATGAAAAGTGGAAAAACGACTTTTCTTTGATAGATCCTGCATTTGCTGGTACTTTGCATGGTCAATATACCAAAGCTTATCTAAGGCATTTGAATAGATGCGAGGAAATGCTTGGCGCTATGATTGCCAGTGTATGTAACTTGCGCTTTTATCTTTGGATGGTTGGTGAAGCGCGACTTCAGATTCAGCAAGGGACATTTACAGAATGGAAAAATCGCATGATTCCTCAATTCATGAATCGATTGTAAAAAGATGTAATGATGTAAGAGGTAGAAGGTAATAGGTAATAGGTAATAGGTAGAAGGTATTAGGTATTAGACGAGACTGACTTTTCACACTTCTCTTTTCCCGTTTTCTCTTTTCTCTTTTCTCTTTTCTCTTTTCTCTCTTCTCTCTTCCCGTTTTCTCTCTTCTCTCTTTTCCCGTTTTCTCTCTTCTCTTTTCCTATTTTCTCTCATCTCTCAAGGAATCGGTAAAATTTTACTTTCTTTAAAAGTAGATAAAATAACCATCGTAGAAGTAGCTGAAACCTCTTCTATTTCATTGATTTTTTCTAACATTAATTTTTGATAGGTAGAGATATCTTTAGAGATAATTTTCAACATAAAATCTCCTGCCCCGGTGACGTGATGGCATTCTATTACCTCAGGAATTTGGTTAATTTGATGCACAAAAGATTCAGTTACTTGTTTTTTGTGACCTGTTAAAGTGACTGTTACAAAGGTAGTTACTCCTAAACCCACTTTTTCTCGACTCACCTGAGCATGGTAACTTTGAATGATGCCCAAGGTTTCTAATTTCTTTACCCGTTCCAAAGTTGGTGCAGGGGAAAGTCCGATTTCTTTCGACAATTGTGCGTTGGTTATTTTGGCATTTTGTTGAAGAATTTCCAATAATTTATGATCGGTTGGGTCTAACTTGTGAATGTTCATATCTTTGGTTGAAAACACAAAATTATAGAATTATTAACAGAAAATTTGCTTTTGTGCTTGCATAAAAGAATAAAGTGTCTTAATTTTGCACTCACAATAAGCGAAAGTAGCTCAGCTGGTAGAGCGCGACCTTGCCAAGGTCGAGGTCGCGGGTTCGAACCCCGTCTTTCGCTCAACTTAGAGCACCGCAAGGTGCTTTTAAGTTTCAGGGACGCCTGGGTGGTGGAACTGGTAGACACGCAGGACTTAAAATCCTGTGAGCCGAAACGCTCGTGCGGGTTCGATTCCCGCCCCAGGTAC
>JACCDS010548826.1_pt1 | contig 35716 bp, 33 predicted proteins | sample 7446441 | NCBI WGS metagenome assembly JACCDS01 (sample SAMN15323445, study PRJNA562643) | freshwater metagenome | isolation source: river surface water | place: USA:Blue River Watershed | collected 2017-08-17
ACGTAGTGATTGAAGGCGTAGTAGCAGCGCAACAATTTGTAACCATTGGCGCTCATTCCTTTGTGGCTGGAGCATCTCTTGTTCGCAAATCCATTCCGCCTTATGTGAGAGTGGCGCGTGAGCCACTTCAGTTTATTGGGGTTAACACCATCGGACTTGCCCGTCGTGGGTTTGATAAAGAAGTCATTCGTCAGATAGAAGATATTTACAGAATTATTTTTGTTAGGGGCCACAACATCACCAACGCGCTTGAGTTGGTAGAAAACGAAATAGCCAGTTCGCCTTACCGCAATCAAATACTCGAATTTATCAGGGCACAGAAGGACGGTATTGTGAAAGGAATTTAACGATGGCCATCACCATTGCATTAAACGACATTGGCAAAAAGTTTGGTAAGGAATGGATTTTCCGTCACCTCACCACTACCATTGAAGCCGGCGACCGACTCGTGATTCGCGGCGGCAATGGCTCGGGTAAATCTACCTTGTTGCAATTAATCAGTGGGTTTGTGGTGGCCAATGAAGGTCAAGTGAAATACCTCTCCAATGGCGCAGAATTATCTGAGGCGGCCATTCATACCCACATTGCCTTTGCATCTCCCTACCTACAATTAATCGAAGATTTTACCCTTGATGAAATGGTGGAGCACGTGATGCAATTGAAACCATTGATGACCGGGACAGATGTGCGTCAATTTGCAGCTATGGCCGAATTAACCCATGCACGTAACAAGTACATTCGGTTGTATTCAAGCGGCATGAAGCAACGGTTAAAATTAGCCCTGGCTATATTAAGTCGAACTGACTTGTTGTTGCTCGATGAGCCCGTTTCCAACCTCGATAAAAACGCGATTACGTGGTATCGGGAATTACTAACGGCGAACGTCAGTAATCGCACGTTAATTGTTAGCTCCAACGACATTAACGACGAACATTTTTTGTGTACAAAGGAGTTGGTGGTGACGGATTATAAGAAATAATATTAGCCGTCTTCTTTTCGAAAAAATAGCTCAAGAAATTTTAAGTTAACCACCACGTCAACGCGCGTGAGGGATGGAACGGAAACCCTGCGCACGCGGTGGTTCGTGGTACGTGCAACGAGCAGGCTTTTTTGAAAAAAAAGACCGCGGAGTGCCGTACCACGTACCACGGCGAAGCAGGTTGAAGTGACAGCCCGACCCCCGCACAAAAGGACAAAATGAGTTGCTAAAAAAATCCTTTTGCTGCGGGGGACACGCCCCCATAAAAACAAGCGACCATTTGATTTATTTAAGAGCCGTTTCTTCCCTTATTCAACCAGCTCATTTCAGCGTCATTTATTTTCTGTAATTTAAAAGAATGAAAAAATGGTCACTATTGGTGGTACTACTTTTATTGCAGTTAGCCCCTGCACAAGCCGCTGGTGATACATTGTGGGCGACTCCAAATCCATGCGATACTTCCATTGACATTCACTTAGCGCTGGCTATTAATGATAGTGTCACACTCACACTGGTGAATAGTTTTGGAAAAGTCATCAAGACGTTTTACAACAAAACCCTGATTGCAGCCGGTGATTATACACTGCATTACAACACCGACTCGTTACCCAACGGCATTTATTTTTTATCGCTTAACCGTAAGACGTATAAACGCAACATAAAGATGATAAAGGCAAAGGGCACTGATGTGCAGGAATGGGCTGGCGATAAAACGTTGATGATGGTGCCTACCGTTTGTAGTGGTTACTACACATTTAACCGGAGTGATGTAACATCGGTGGAAGTGTATAATGAACAAGGTCAGTACCTACTGAAAACCAACGTAGAGACCCAGCGCGTAAATTTGTCGGCCTTGCCAATGGGGTTGTACTACCTGCGTGGGATGACGCGGAGTGGGGAACAATTACCGACTATCAGTTTGTTACGATCAATTGAATAATCAATCTATATGCACACCCTATCCCAAATTCTCATTGCCCTTGTAGCGCTAGAGCATTTTTATTTTATGTATTTCGAAATGTTTGCCTGGGAAACCATTGGCAAGAAAACATTTAAGAGTCTGCCCGCGCATTTGTTCACGCCCACTAAAACGTTGGCGGCCAATCAGGGACTATACAATGGTTTTTTAGCAGCCGGTTTGGTGTGGAGTTTTTTTATTTCCGACGCGCAATGGAGTGCCAACGTTTCGTTGTTCTTTTTAGCGTGTGTAGCGGTGGCTGGGGTGTATGGCGGACTCACGGCTAGCAAGCGCATCTTTTTTGTACAGGCGTTGCCGGCGGTGTTGGCGATGGTGAGTGTGGTGTTGAGGTAAAAGGGTGGGGTAGAGGATAGAAGCTATCAATTCAAGCAATAGTTTAATTTATCGATTTGGGCGCCTGCCGCTGTTTAGTCTAGAATAGTCAATGGCGGCACCCGGCTCTTCGGCAGTAGTAGTCTCGCCGGTGCTCACGGCCCCTAATGGCTGCGGGGTCTTCACCCGCGGAAAAGCGGGTTAAGCCTCCGCGCCCTAAGGGTCCGTAGGCACCGTCTTCGCCTAGCTACAGCCTGCGATCCGTGGCGCGCAGTTACGCTGACATTTACCCAAGAATTAACTCGTTTATTTCTCACCCTTCTCGCCATTGTTCTAATTGTTTTAAAGCAACCAATAAGACAAGGAGTCATTTAGCGATAATCTGGTTTTTTACTATTGCATACCGCAAATCTAAACAACCGCTACACAAACCCGTCACGTTCAACCATCTAAACGTTTAGATTTTAGGTGTCGGGCCTCCTATAGGCCATTATATAGAATAATGCGTTTTGGCTAAGTATAGGAATGGAAGGAGGGTAGAGGAGGTGAAATAATAAATATTATATTTGTTAGAAGGTAACTTTGTTCGACAAGCTTACAAGTAGGGGGATGTAAGTCGAGAGGGGGTTGCGGTTAGAAATACGTTGGTGGCAATTCTAACACAAAGTAATGTTCGAAAGAATAGAACGAATCAGAAAACGCTTAAAGCCGAAGTACTATAACGGTGGTACCTACTTGTTGGTAGGTACTGAGGCCTCACTTGTAACAAAGCCTGTGCATTCATCAACCATGAAGTATTTTTTCATACCCGTTCTTCTTTACCTTGTTTCGTGTGATCAACCTTCCGCCTCTCCTGTTGTCACCCCTCAAGACCAAGGTAAGGTTGCTGCTGGCCATCAGCAGTCACGCATCCAAAATGCCTTAGCCTTTATCAATGGTTATGTGACCAATTGTAATCAAATGAAAAACGCTATGGGTGTGGTAGAGTGGGTAGAGGCTAATCCATTGGCGTCTGAAGGATTGAAATCCGAATTAAAAAGAACCATGGAAGAAGCCCTTCGTCTAGAACCAGAAGTAGGGCTGGATGCCGACCCGCTTTTTGATGCGCAAGATTATCCGGAGAAAGGATTCGAATTTGAATCGGTTGACGAGTCATCCAACATTGTGGTGGTAAAGGGAGTTAATCGTCCAGATTTTAAAGTAAGGATAAAGATGATACAACTCGATACCACATGGCTGGTAGATGGTTGTGGGATGATTAATATTCCGGTTGAAAAATGGATGCAGCAATGAAGTTGATAACCTTAACGCTCTCCCTCAGTGGAAATCACAAGCAATTTCAACAAACAATCCCTTTCGGCAGTGAGACCCAACCGTCTATCCTTCTAAAATCCCCCTAAATTGTTCAAATCGGAAGTTTATTCACTAAAGTATTTCTTAAATGGACATAAAATGTACAAATAAGAAGATTGTAATCTTCTTAAAATTACTGTATTCGCTTTATTACTACTTTTTATGAGTCCTTTAAATGTTATTCCAACAGATAAAATAATAGAGCGTCTGCGCTTTGGAAACCCATGGTGGCTTTACAAACATGTACCCTTTGTATAAGGGAAAATGTCCTAACGTGTCTATTTTAAATTGTTTAATCCGTGTTGATTACACCAATTAGTGAAATGGATTCTGACATGGAGCATATGGTGGAGTGCGCAGTGCTTTCACAGTGGATGCACCGGGAAAAATTAGATTTGACTTACGCCCGCTGGAAGGAGGGAAGACAAGAAGGCGAAGTAGACTTGGTATTGGTAGATCAAAAAAAATATAAACCGCAGTGGGGCGTAGAAATAAAATGGAGTAATCGCTATTTTGAAAAACCGAATGAACTAAAGAGCCTTTTTCATTTCTGTAAGAGCAATCATTTTAAAAAAGCCTTGGTGACCTCGGTTGACCAACTTGGAGAAAAACAAGTAGAGGGTCTGTGGTTTTCGTTTGTACCTGCCGCTCTCTACTGTTACAACATTGGTGAAATAACGTTGAAAATGAAGAATCAAAGTTAGAATGAGTGCGGAACTCCGTTAAATTATAACGGATGGCATACTAGTGATCAAGTAGCGAATGACTCCCTGTTCAACCTTACTGCACCTCTATTTCTAACGACACCACACCCGCCATACTAAATCTGCCTGTGGCCTTGTACTTGGCATCGGCTGGTGTAATGATATTGGTCTTTACGTTCTCTGGGGTAGTAGCAAACAAACCGGCATTGTTAATCTGATTCTGCGCCTGAATGTACCAGTAAAAGTTATCGTGTGAAATGGAGTGAATTTCCGCACGGCAAATATCACCCTTCTTGAATTGAACAAAGTTTTGGTAAATCCCCGGAGGGTCAAAGAAACGGAACGGAGTTCCGTCGTCGGGGATAGCACCGCCTGTACCGTCAACAACGAGGTTGGGACTCTTCGGATTCATTAACGTGTCGTTCTTGTAAGTTACAATGTTGTAGTAGTCGGTAGTGGGACCCATTAAATCACGTGCAACAATGGCTTGTATGCCCTTGGGAGCGTCGGGACCAAAGCCCAATGCTTCGAAGTCAACAGGTAGAATGGTGTCGATAAAAGCTTTGCGGTGTTGCGTTTCTTCGGAGGTATAGTCTACACCATCGATTGTTACCGTGAGTTTAAACAAGTGTTCGTTACCACCAAGCGTGTCGGTACCCGTGTAAGCATAATTGCCATTACCTGCATAGGTAAATGAATACGTTTTATTGATGGTGAGGTCGGTCACCTTTACTTGCGCATAACTCACCGGGGGCGCTTCGGTGGTGCTGAAGTAGCTGTCGTTTTCTAACACACGAATAATTTGTGTGCCGCCTTTGTCGGTAAGAAAGGCGTCGATCACATACATCTTCGACCCTTTATCAAGATCAATTTGAACCACGTCTTCACACGCAGTCAATGTAAGTAAAAGCAAAGCGATGGGGAGTAAGAATATCTTTTTCATTAGAAGCTGAAATTATAGGTTACTGCAGGTACAATGGTGCCAATCATGCTAAAACGCACCGCTTCGGTTTGATTGTCGGCGCCGTCTTTTGCGCGGAAGTAGATGCTATACGCATTTCTTCGCTTGTAAACGTTGTACACACTAAACACAATGTGTTGTTTGTACTTGCGCTCGTCGTTCTTCTTAAAATTGAAAGTAGCACCTAGGTCCAATCGGTGGTAAGGTGTTACGCGGTAATTGTTGCGCACACCTTCGGTGTTATAAGGAATGGTGAGATTTTGTACTTGAATGCGTGAGTTCGGAAACGTAGCAGGTAAACCGGTAAGGAACACAAAATTGGCGCTCACATTCCAACGTTTGGTAAGGTCATAGTTCACGCTGGTGTTGAGCACGTGGGTGCGATCGTAACGGCTGTAAAACCAGTCGTCGTTGCTAATGCCGCGCACGAGCCGTTCTGTTTTACTCAAGGTATAACTAATCCAACCTTGTAACTTACCTTTTACTTTACGAATGTATAATTCAGAACCGTAAGCACGTCCAAGTCCTTGTAGCAATTGACCTTCTACCTGGTCGTTGATAAACAAATCGGCATTGTCGATGTAATCGAGTTGGTTTTGTAGGTACTTGTAATACACCTCCAAGGAGGTCTCAAACATATTGTCCTTAAAGTTTCTAAAATAACCCACAGCTACCTGGTCGGCCACCAGTGGCTTGATATTATTGGTAGCGAGCGTATACACGTCTAAAGGTGTGCTGGCTGCGGTATTACTAATGAGCTGTAAGTATTGCGCCATGCGGTTGTAGCTGGCTTTAACTGAAGATGTTTTTGATAACACGTAATTCATAGAGAACCGGGGTTCAGGTACGAGGTAATCGGCAATGGTGCGGTTGTCGGTAACAGTAGTCACGTGGTCAAGTGGACGAACCGTATTCGGTGTTGTATCACGGTAATGGTACACTTTGGCTTGCCCAACAAAGGTGTAGTAACTTAAACGCAAGCCGTATTCAACCGAAAAGTTTTCGCCGACTTTAGATTCGTGACTGAAATAAGTTGAATACTCAACACCGTACTTGCGGTTGGTAGTCAGTTCTGTCTTGGTGCCATCAGCACTTGAGCCGGTGGCTTTGTAAGGCAAGAAACTGTACATCAAGGCCTGTGCGCCAAAACGCATGGTGTTGCGGGCATTTTTATAATAGCTGAAATCGTTTTTTAAGCTGTAGTTGGTCACATTACTGTTCCAATCAAAGCCCGATTTTCCGACACTGAATTTCAATTTGTAATCGTAACTGCTGTAATACGCAGTGGTATTCATAAACAGTTTACGATTAAAAATGTGGTTCCAACGTGTAGTGAAGGTGTTGTTACCCCAATCAAAACTAAAGATACTCGCCGAGAACACATCGCGGCCCATGTAACCACTTGCAAATACGGTGTTGTTGTCGTTAATGCGCCAGTTCACTTTAGCAGTGAGATCGTAAAAATAAAAATCCGCTTTTTTCAGCGCGTTGGTTTCTTTTAAAAATGGTTTTACGAGTGCGTCGATGTAACTTCTTCTTCCAGCAATAATAAAACTTGCTTTATCCTTTACAATTGGTCCCTCTAACGCGAAACGGCTGAAGATGGTGCCAATACCGCCACTACCTGCCATTTGCTTACTATTCCCTTCCTTCATGCGCACATCGAGAATCGACGAAACGCGGCCACCATATTGTGCTGGAATACCGCCCTTGATGAGTTTTACATCTTTTACTGCATCGGGATTAAAAACAGAGAAAAAGCCAAACAAGTGCGACGAATTATACACAGGAGCTTCATCCATTAAAATTAAATTTTGATCGATGTTGCCACCACGCACATTAAATCCACTAGCGCCTTCGCCCACTGTTGTAACGCCTGGCAGCAGTTGAATCACACGCACCAAATCCACTTCACCGAGTAAGGCAGGCACACGGTTAATTGTTTTAATATCCAATTTGGCAACACCCATTTCGGTGCTCTTCACGTTTTTGTCAGCCGCTTCAGTGCTAACCACCACTTCATCGAGGTTCTGTCCTTCTTCACTGAGTTCAAAATTCTTAACCACGTTCTTAGTCAAGTCTATTTCAACCGTATACGTTTTGTAACCCACTAGTTTTACGGCAATGATGTGTTTGCCAGCAGGCAGCGTGAGGGCATAATAGCCGTACTCGTTGGCCGACGTTCCTATAGTAGTACCGAACTTGGCAACTGTAGCGCCAATGAGCGATTCGCCGTTCTTACTGTCTTTAACATACCCGCTAAGGGTTCTTTTTTCTTGTGAATGGCCAACGAAGGCACTGAGCGCAAACAAGAAAACAATGAGTTGTCGTAGCATAAAAATTTCCGCTGCAAAGCTAATGGAAACTATTTTTCATTTTTTAGTTTCCGTGACGGAAGGTCTTAATAGATGTTAAATGGTGAGCGGTGCAGGGGCTTTGGGTTTTTAGTGGTGGTAGGGGGGACTCGGTGATTGTTTTGGGCGCCTGAACCGGGTCTTACGGCGTAGTATACTTGCCAGTCCTAACCGGCTCAGCAGGGTACGGGGTCCCCGCAGCTCCCGCCACAAGCGCCTGCGGGGCCTCCGCCCCTTTGAGCCGCTAAGGCCTGTCGGCGTATAGCTACTGCCTGCAGCCCCTGGCGCACAGTTTGCCCAACGTTATCCCTATTGTTCTCTTCTCTTTTTCGCGGAACTAAACGTTTAGTCGGCATTTAGGTAGGCCTAAATTTTATCGAGTTATGATTTTAGGCTTTAATGTTCGCCGATTTGTTTAAAACGCAGTTTGATACCAACTTCAGCCGAGCACAACAACGTTGCATCAAAAAACAAACCGGCAGCGATGGGGGTTACACCTGTAAAGACATAAAAGTCGGTTTTTTTAATCGTTGCAACACGGTACGATGCATGTAATACCATGGATGCGGCGTAATAATAACCGTTTGATGCGAAGACGGAACTTAAGGCATCTCCTTCTAGTAGGACGTTGGTGGTGATGTATGTTCGGTACAAGCCATGCATGATGCCCGTTTGAAAGCGCCAACGTTGGTTCTTCAATGGACTAAAATTGAACAGCACTGGCAGCACGAATTGATTCGATTTGAAGCGTAGGTTTAAAGCCATGATGCGAAGATTGCTTGGGGGTTCTAAAATCACGGTATAACCTATTTGATTTAATCCTAATCCGATTTGTAAGGACGTGTTCTTTCTGATGACCCGTTCCCAACCAAACATAAATGACTTTACAGCAACCGGTTGTTTTTGCAGCTCAAACGGAACCTTAAAAACATTGGTAGAATAACCCACGCCGGTACTCACCCACAATTGATTGAAGGACTGGGCTCGCGTTACCACTGTAAATGCGAGGAGGATGAGTAAGGTTAAGTTGCGCATAGTTTAAAGCTACTCTGTATATTACTGTTATATCGATGCGTAATTTATTTATTTAACTTTTCATGAGCCGTGAAAACATATGCAACACAAATGCTGGCAATGTATTCGTATTTATTGCGATAATAGGAGGTGTTAATCCAAGTTAAATTAAAGGCTGTTCGAAATGTGAATTGGAGTTCGGTTTTGTTGACCATCGTGTGATTATAGCCAATTTCAGCGAGGGCATTTTTAAAAGGGAAAAAGTCAAATTGATTATATACTAGTCGCGTTACCTGATCATAGGAAGTGACCCGATAGTGTGATAGGAAATAAACCATTTGTTCTACACCGAGTGCCGCCATGAATTGTTTTCGCTTACCACCAAAGTAATGTAAGTAGAGTGGAATCCCATAACAATGGTTAACATATTTCATATCTCCTAAATCTACTCCATTAACTAGAATAGCACTCAACAGGACTGGATTGCGCAGATAACACCCCCCAACAGTTAAACTGATGTGCGAGTTGATTTTTTTTTGGAGCAGCAATTCGATTTGATTACAGACAGTGAACTTTCTGTTATCTTTTAATGTTATGGCACTTGAGAGGTCTGTAACATTGTGATTAGAGAAACCCGTGTTAAATTTCACCACCTTGTTTAGTTGCGCTAAAAGGGCACCACCACACCACAAGCTGGCTACGATGGCGAAGGTTGTTCTTACTATTAACCGGTTTATTCTAGTCACACGTTGTGAAGCTTTAATTTGCGTTAAAAGAAGGTGCTAAAATTATAACCTACCGATAAACCCATTGTGTATTCTATGGTATTGCTGGCCAGTTTATTAAACATTAAACTTAAATTGGTCGAGGTTCGAAAGGTGATTAACAATTCATTGTGATTCGCCAGTGTTAAATTATAGCCCAGTTCAAAGGCGCCGGTATAGTAGGGATAGATGGACTTGGTTGAATTGACCTGTTTCAATTTTACATCGGCCTCTTTTGAAATTATTACATTCCGGTGATATAATAGAAGGTTTTGAATCAAACCACCACCGATGATAAATCTGTTCTTGGCGCCAAGATAACCATGCAAATAAATCGGCAATCCAATCGAATGATCGGTACTGATTATATCGCCCACCTTGTCGAAATTAATGGAGCTGGAGAGGGGGTCAATAAAACCTTGAATTGGCACATTGTTATATCGGTAGGGGTTACGCAAATAACTAATCCCGCCCGAAAGGCGCAGGTGTGTATTAATAGTTTTCTGTGCCAGTGCTTCAAGTTCAGTGTTAACGGTGAAGGCCCTGTTGGGTCCTATTCCGAACAACGTTTGATGGTCGAGAAACCGGTAATTATGGAATCCTGAATTCAATCGTGCCACCCATTTGATTTGCGCAAAACCTGTTGGTAAGGCCAGTAGCCAAACAACAAAAAGCAGCGCAAGTCTTTTAAATAGGGGCACCATTTGGTACTAATGATTGTTGAACAACGAATAACTTAATGACAAGTAGAACGAGTTATTGAAAGAGGTGAATTTTGTACCACTTAAATCCATTGCCGTGGAAACACCCGTTAATACACTTAGTTCACGGTTCGATTTCAATTGAAAACGGTAACCAGCTTCCAATTTGGCGAGTCCCAACAGTGCAACGCCTTTATCCTTAATCGACGTTTTTGAAGTAATTCCTTTATCAGTACTTGTGTGTGTAATAAGGTTATTTGACATAACGAATTGCTGTACCCAACCGCCACCGATTAATAGGTTATTGTGACGACCCAATTGCCCGTGAGCATAAATTGGCACGCCAATTCGGTGTAAATTCATGTTGATGCCGTCGATGTAGGTAACCGTGTAGTCGGGAATTGCAGGTGTAAAATAAACCAATTGGCTCACATCAAAGTTGGCGCGGGTGAATTCATACCCAATGCCGGCACTGATTCGAAAGTGCGAACACATTTGATAAGGATACAGCACTTCAGCCGTGGTGTTCACCCCGGTTTTTGCCATTTCTTTGTAAATACCTGTATTATGGAGCTGCGTTTGGAACACGGGAATATAACCCGTGGTGTTCCGAAAGGTCAATTGTTGACTGTAAGCCGTAAGGCTCAACACAATTGCCAAGAACGAAGTGATTGTTGTTTTCATGGAGAGGTTTTTAGGATTTGTAATTAGGGGTTTAAGTTGAGTAGTCGAGGGATTTGCATTTACATAGTTCATCTTTTCATATCAACGGAGGAAGCTGTAGCCAACCGTCATTTGCAATTGATAGGGAATAGAGAACCAAAACGACCCAAACGGCAGTGCTTGTGATTTTGCGCTGAGTAGACATTGAATTTCTCTTTCTTTTTTCAATTTAAAACGGTAGCCGGCATCGATTTGTAGCAGGACTTGTAAATCGAAATTATAGGAATAGAAATCAGTCCGAGTTTTAGTGCCATTCATTTCTTGCCAATCAGTCACATAGCGATTTAACAGGCTAAAACATTGCGTCAAGCCACTGCCTAGAATGATGTTTCGGTTCCTTCCAACAAAATAATGCAAATAAAAAGGCACATTTATGCCATGGCTTATAAACGCACTTTTAATGCTTACCTGTTCGGGTGCAATAGTCATAGCCTTTCTCTCCATTGCACTGTAGTTGTATTGGTAATACAGCCGTTGGTAAGCTAGTCCTCCACTCAAACGCCAGTTTTTTTTGACTTGTTTTTGAAACGCGTATTCGGCCGTTAGACCTATTGGAATATCAACTGCAATCGGATTTTCGCCAAAGCTGACATTCGTTCGGTAAATAGCACCTAAGTAACTTGTGCCCAGTCGAAGCAGGTTTCTATTTTGCGCATTCACATTCAAAACGAAGAAAAGCAACAGGAAGAGGAGGGGATTCTTTATTGTTTTCATGTTCAGATAACGTTAAATAAGTAGTATTCGTATGGTGGCTCTTAGCAAATTTGTGTTTGTAATTTATAAGGACATTTTCTTCAGGAGAGTATAATGAATGGTTATGCCCGGCTGTAACGTGTATCCCAGAAAGGATAGATCAAAAGAATTAAAACGGGCTTTCAAATAAGCGAGCACACTAAGTTCACCAACGCTTTTGAATTGAAATCTGTAGCCACTTTCAACTTGCAAACAGCTTTGAATATCGAAATCAAATGACGTTGATTGATTCACTTGCTTATCTGTATTGTTGAGCAGAATGATTTCCTTTTTTGTATGTTGAATGTAGCCAAACTGTTGAGTAAAGCCACCGCCGATGATAACTCGTTTCTTCCTTCCCAGAAAGGCATTGTAAATAAAAGGGATATATAACCGGTGCGTAGTGGTATTAAAGTTCATTTGATGGGTAGTGCGTGGAATGGATAAGGCATCAAAGGTAATGCTGATATTTTCGGCAATTCGAGAGGATCGTTCGTAGGACAGGCCAGTTAAGAATCGTGATCGAGAACCTTTGTTTTTGAAAAGAAACACATCGACATTTTGAGTGAGCGTAAATTTTTCATTGGGCACTGCGAATACACCTTTTTTTGCATCTGGCCAGAAAAAGTAGTCATGCCCACTTCCAACACGCACTTGGATGCCATCTTGCGCATTAATCGACTCAAATAAGCCACTAATAATAAACAAGAGAACAGTGATAGCTAGTTTCACGACCTTATCAAAATTTAAATAAATCAATTAATCAAGTACTCCTGCAATCAACCAAAGTGAACAAGTTGCAAATAAGGGCGCCAATAAAAATGTGGTACTCAAGGCGTTTTTATTCTTCCAGCTGGGGTGAAATGCTATATAAAGATAATAAAAAAATCTGCTGTAACATCAACTAATTAAATGCTAAATAACAATTAATTGAAAATTAATAGTGGGTCAGGCCCAAAAAGGTACTGACAGGTGTAGTAGGGCTAGTTGGACCTGTTAGAATAATCAATGTTTGGGTAAGCCAAAATCGGCCTATTCCGCTATCTTTGTGCTTTCTTAAAGAGTTTATGAAACCATCCCTTCCTCGTGGTACACGCGATTTTGGTCCAGTCGATGTTCAAAAAAGACAGTACTTGCTCCAAGTGCTAAAGCGCCATTTTGGCCTGTATGGTTTTGCACCAATTGAAACGCCGGCTATGGAGCAGGTAGAGACCTTAACGGGTAAGTATGGGGATGAAGGCGATCAATTGATATTCAAAATACTCAATTCCCGCCTCAATGAAAGCAATGAGAAAAACGAGCTTTCTGCTGCTTTTGGTGAATTATTAGAAACTGGTAAAAACTCTAAACTGCTTACCGAACGGGCCTTGCGATACGACCTCACGGTTCCATTTGCGCGTTTTGTCGTAATGAACCAGCACCAATTGGTGTTTCCTTTTCGTCGCTACCAAATTCAACCCGTTTGGCGTGCTGATAAGCCGCAGAAGGGGCGCTACCGTGAGTTTTGGCAATGCGATGCTGATATCATTGGCTCTGAATCTCTTGTGAATGAGCTAGATTTAATTGCGTTGATGGACGGTGCTTTTGCTGAATTAAATGTGCCGGTAACAATACGACTAAATAATCGAAAAATACTGAATGGACTGGCAGCAGCTGCCGGTCACGCTAATCAACTCACCGATATTACTGTAGCCATTGATAAGCTTGATAAAATTGGGGTAGATGGAGTTGTAAAAGAGCTGCAAACCAAGGGTATTAGTGAGAAGGGGATTAATTTTCTTACCCCGCTTTTACACTTTAAAGGCAGTGATAAAGAAAAAATGGACCTGCTCCAGTCCCTCATTGGCACTCATGAAGTAGGTGCAAAGGGCCTCGAAGAATTGTCTTACTTATTTGATAACGCAACAGTAAAACACGCTCAATTACAATTTGATCTCACGCTCGCTCGTGGATTAAACTATTATACTGGAACTATTTTTGAAGCTTCAGCAAATGCTGGCAGCTTAACTTCTTCGATTCTCGGCGGTGGCCGCTACGATGATTTAACGGGCATATTCGGACTAAAACAAATGAGTGGTGTTGGGATTTCGTTCGGCGTCGATCGCTTATTTGATGTTATGGAAGAGTTGACTCTTTTTCCTGAAACGGCCTGCAAGGCAACGCCCACCACATTGCTCTTCGTGCATTTTGATGCTGCGGCGCAAAGCCATTGTTTGCAATTAGCCGCGACCTTACGCGCTGCAGGTATTGCCTGTGAAGTTTATCCTGATGCTGGTAAAAAGACCAATAAACAATTTGATTACGCTAATAAGCGACAAGTGCCCTACGTGGTTACGGTGGGAAGTGATGAAATGTCTTCGGCGCTCTATCCACTGAAAAACATGGCTACTGGTGAACAACAAAAACTTACGCTAAATGGCATCCTCGATGCTTTGAAATAATATGAAATTCATTATCGATCATACTCAACCCATTACCCTGCAGGAACTTCAAACGTTTCTGCAACATCCTGCTGCTAAAGTTGAATTGAGTGAAGCGAGTCGCAAGGCGATAGTCGATTGCAGGAATTACCTGGATGATAAATTGCAACGCCTCAACCGCCCCATCTATGGTATCAATACCGGTTTTGGCTCGTTGTGTAATGTAATTATTCCACCTTCGCAAATTGAACAATTGCAAGAAAACCTTGTAAAGAGTCATGCCTGTGGCATGGGCGATGAGGTGCCGTTAGAAATTGTTCGGCTCATGTTGTACCTAAAGGTGCGTTCGTTATCCTACGGTAAAAGCGCGGTGCAATTATCTACTGTAGAACGGCTAATTGATTTTATTAATTTGACTATTCTGCCAGTAGTTTACTCACAGGGGTCGCTTGGTGCCAGTGGCGATTTAGCTCCATTGGCGCATTTGTGCCTGCCCTTATTGGGCATGGGTGAGGTGTGGTTCAATGGTCAGAAAACAGCAGCCAGCGCAGTGCTTAAGGAGTGTCAATTAACGCCGGTAAAGCTGGCTTCGAAGGAGGGGCTGGCATTATTAAATGGCACGCAGTTTATGAGTGCTTACGCTGCCTGGTGTTGTATTCAGGCGCAATCGCTTACCGGTTGGGCAGAAGCTATAGCGGCGATGAGCGCCGATGGTTTTGATGCGCGCCCCGATCCGTTTGTAGAGCACTTGCATACTATTCGTCCACACCCCGGCCAATTAACTGCAGCACGCAATATGCGGGCGTGGCTTAGCGGTAGCGAGTTAATACAACGCGATAAAGCCCATGTGCAAGATCCGTATTCGTTTCGCTGTATACCGCAAGTACACGGGGCTTCTCGCGATACGTTGGCGCACGTAGTGCGCGTGGTTGAAACAGAAATTAATTCAGTAACAGATAATCCAACGGTTTTTCCAGAAGAAGACGAAGTGCTCAGTGGGGGTAATTTCCATGGACAACATTTAGCCTTGGTGCTTGACTTTTTGGCCATTGCGCAAGCTGAGCTCGCGAATATTTCAGAACGCCGTACTTACTTGCTTATATCTGGACAGCGCGGGCTACCACCGTTTTTAACTGCAGAAGCCGGATTGAACTCTGGATTTATGATTCCTCAATACACGGCTGCCTCCATAGTGAGTCAGAATAAACAATTGTGTACGCCAGCATCGGTAGATAGTATTGTGAGCAGTAACGGTCAAGAAGATCATGTGAGTATGGGCGCCAATGCCGCGACAAAGTGTTACAAGGTGATTCAAAATGTTACCCGTGTACTGGGAATTGAATTGCTCAATGCAGCACAGGCGCTGGAGTTTCGTCGTCCGTTGAAATCCTCTACTCGGATAGAGAATTTACACACGGCTTTTAGAAAGAAGGTGCCGTTTATGCAACAGGACCAGTATTTATCAGGTCTCATGCACGATGCAGAAACTTTTGTGGCCTCACACGATTCATCTACTTATTGATGCGTTTCCTTTTTACCTACCTGGTTGTTGTTATTATGGTGGTGTGGTCGCCAGTAGTAAAGGCCTGCCAATGCCCTGTTGTCCCGCTTAATCGCGAACTTACAGCCAATTACCAGCTAATTTTTTACGGACGCGTAGTGGATGTGCATGACTGCGGAGACCGTCCCGGAGAAGCCATATTTGAAATTCGCGAATTGTATCAAGGTAATTCTACCCCAACCTTTACAATTGTTTTTGATTGCAAGGAGGAGTGCTACCTGCCGTTTCAAAAAGGGGATGAGTGGTTGATGTACACCAATTATCGGCAAATGGGCAATGGACGGATGGATTGGTGCAGTAGAAGCCGTAAAATGATGTCGGTACCGAAGGAGGATTTTTACACTGTCAATTATGGTACGACATTCGATGACGACATTCGTTTTTTGCGGGATAGTTTGGGAATTCATCGCACCGCTTCATCTGAATTGGCTGATAATGGTCCCCGTAACCAACACCCCGACCTTAATGCCTCAGCCATTATGCTCATAGTTTCCTTGGCCGGCATGGTTGGTTTCTATGTGCTGATTCGCTATTGGCTGTTTAAAAAGCGTTGATAAAACTGGCGCCTAAACGGTTTCGCTACCAGATTCGATGCCCACTTTTCCTTGAATTTTTCGTATTTTTGTCGCTCATTTATTGATCAAATTATGAAATTCGGTGTAGTAGTTTTCCCTGGTTCTAATTGCGATGAGGACATGGTTTACGTTTTACGTGACATTATGAAGCAGGAGACTGTGAAATTGTGGCACAAGGACACTGATTTGCAAGGGTGCACACACATTGTATTGCCAGGCGGATTTTCTTATGGTGATTACTTGCGTAGTGGAGCCATTGCCCGTTTTTCTCCCATTATGACTAAGGTAATTGAACACGCTAATAATGGCGGTTTTGTTTTTGGTGTTTGTAATGGTTTTCAAATTTTATGTGAATCTGGATTATTGCCAGGTGCCTTGTTGCACAACGACAGTCGTAAATTCACCTGCAAGAATGTTTTCATTAAGGCAGAGAACAACACCAGTCAAGTAACCACCAAGGTACCTGCTGGTAAAGCTTTAGAAGTGCCTATTGCCCATGGCGAAGGCAAGTATTTTGCAGATGCAGAAACCTTGAAAAAAATGAACGCAAACGGACAAATCATTTTCCGTTACTGCGATGCGAATGGTAATATAACAACAGAAGCGAATCCGAACGGAACAACAGAGAACATTGCCGGTGTGTGTAACGAAGGCCGCAACGTTTTTGGTATGATGCCGCACCCTGAGCGTGCAGCCGATGAGGTGCTTCACAACACCGACGGCCGTTGGTTGTTTGAAAGCATTATTGCCAATTAATTATTACGAAAGCGATAGAGTGGCTGTTCCGATAACGGACAGCCTTTTTTTTTGTATTACAATTCATGAATAGTGAAGTTAATTGTTAATGGTGAGTTGTAAATGGTTAATGGCGGGGACAAAAAATACGCCAAAATAATTGAAAGTTGAGAGTTGAGAATTGAGAATGTGTTTATCTTGACTTTGCGGCCTTTGCGCCCCTAATGAATTGAAAATTGAGAGTGGAGAATTGAGAATGCGTTTATCTTGACTTCGCGGCCTTTGCGCCCTTAATGAATTGAAAATTGAGAGTGGAGAATTGAGAGTGCGTTTATCTTGACTTTGCGGCCTTTGCTACTTTGTGTCCTTTGCGTCCAATATTAGTTGAGAATTGAGAATGGGTTTATCTAGACTTCGCGGCCTTTGCGCCCCTAATGAATTGAAAATTGAGTGTGGAGAATTGAGAGTGCGTTTATCTTGACTTTGCGGCCTTTGCTACTTTGTGTCCTTTGCGCCTAAATTAATTGAAAGTTGAGAGTGGAAATTAATTGTTAATGGTGAATTGATAAGGGTTAATGCGTTAACAAAATATACGTGTTAAATTGAAAGTTGAGAATTGAGAATGCGTTTACGCAAGCCTTCTTCTAAGAGCAAGTTAAGGAGCAAGTGCAAGAGCTAGTATGTTTGCGTCAAACTTCCACCCCTTACCCCCCACCCTTTTTTAAATGGTGAGTTGTAAATGGTTAATGGCTTTGAATTAGACTTTGCGGCCTTTGCGCCTTCGTGTTCTTAGCGGCCTATATTAATTGAAAGGACGTTGAACTACATATAAAACTACTTCCACTTCGTGCATTTTGCTTCTTTGTGTTCTTCGCGTCACTATAAAATCGAAGCGCGTAATTAATTTCTTATCAAAACGCGTATCAGGTTGAAGCCTTCTTGTAAGAGTATTTTGAGTTTCATTTTACGAAAAACAACATCTGGTTTTAATGTGACTTCTGTGGTTAGTAAGTGACAGTGTTTATCACGGCAGGCATTGTAAATAAATTCAAAGTCAAACAAGTAACGGTTAATGGTGGTTGCAAGGAAACGCTTTCGGCCATTGGCGTTAAAGGCTTTCAGTCCACATTGGGTATCGGCCATAGGTAATTTCAACACCTTGGTGAGAAAACTTCGGAAGGTCTTAGAGAGCAGTCGTCTGAAGGGAGAGATGGTGCCACTGTAATACGATTGGTTGCGAAAGCCGGCGACCACATCGGCATTGTTTGCATGAATAGTATCAAGTACCGACTTGGTGCTTTCGTTCGTAAACGGAAAATCAATATCGGTGTACAAAGTAACAGGTGCCTTACTATGCCCAACACCGGTGCGCAAGGCATGTCCCTTACCCTTGTTTTTATCATAACGGTGTAATTCGATTGAAATATGACGGGCAGTTAATTCGGTAAGTGCTTTTTCAACGACATCGGTATCACCACCATCATTGATAACGATGTAGTGAATGGTATAGTAGGGACTAATAAACGTATTAAAAGCCACCAAGGCTTGCCACCAGTTTTCTGGCGGCTGGTAACAAGGTAAAACGATATCGGCGCGTGGTAACAATTTAGAGGCTCATTTCGGGCACGTCGCCTTCGACGATGAGTTTGCCTGCCGTTGCTTTGCGAATGTCGTCGACAGAAACCCCTGGAGCGCGCTCCAATAAACGGAAGCCACCGCCTTCAGCGATTTCATACACGCCTAATTCCGTCACGATTTTTTTAACGCAACGCACACCTGTAAGCGGTAAATCGCAGTTTGGAAGGAATTTTGATTGGCCGGCTTTATTTACTTGTTGCATGGCTACAATAATATTGCGTGCACTGGCAACAAGGTCCATTGCGCCACCCATACCTTTTACCATTTTACCTGGGATTTTCCAGTTAGCGATATCGCCGTTTTCACTCACTTCCATGGCGCCAAGAATGGTAAGGTCTACTTTTTGAGCGCGAATCATACCGAAGCTCATGGCTGAATCAAAAATGCTAGAGCCGTTTAACAATGTGATAGTCTGTTTACCAGCATTGATAAGGTCGGCATCTTCTTCTCCTTCAAAAGGGAAGGGACCCATACCGAGAATACCATTTTCTGATTGCAGCACCACATTCATGCCTTCGGGAATATAGTTGGCTACGAGGGTAGGGATGCCAATTCCTAAATTCACATACATGCCATCGCGTACTTCGCGTGCAATTCGTTTCGCAATACCGGTTTTATCTAACATAATTTGACCTCGAAGAGAGGGTAAAGTTAAGGATTTTCGGCTAAGAAGACCAAGGGCAATTGCCCATGTGCGCCTATTGGGGTTATTTAAATTTAAAGATTTGAACGCCACCGGTTTCGAACCAAGGTTCGAAGTGTTCGGCATAATTGGTAAAGGCCGGCTCTCGCATTAAGCTAGTATCAGCGATGATGGCGTATTGAATTCCTTTTTTTAGAAAGGGTTGTAAAATGCGCGGATTTTCATGGAAGTGGTGACGGGCAATTGGGAAGCCTTTTTGATCCATCATGTACAAGGCAATGTTGAAACTTCCATCTGGAATTACCAATACTTTATCGGTTCTACGAATGCCATGTTCGCGTAAAACGGGGGTGATGTGTTCTAATTTTTGAATCCCTTTTCCATAGTCCCAGAAAATATAAGCGGCCAGGTTGCGTTCTTCTTCTGTAATGGTGGGGCACCAGAAGGTCATCTTATCGTCCTTGATGTTTCGAAGTCGGTAGATAGCCGCGCAGTGAAGGCTATTAAATGGTATCAAGATAAGGGAAAGAAATAATAGGAACTTACGCACCACGGGTAGTAACGTTTTGCCTAGCATTAATTCAGAAAAGGCCATGAAGGTTACAACAGGCAAAATCATCAAATTGGTTAGGTAGTAATCGTGTACACTGAACACCTGGAAGAACGCCAACAGGTAACCGATAAAGTACACAGACGCAATTGCAAACGCTGCTTTGAAGAAGCCACTTAACTGACTGAAGGAAGCCCAAACAAAGGCGTAAATAACCAAAAAGAATAAGAACATGGGTTTGTTTAAGAAGATAGGGAACAGGACATTAAACAGCATCTTGAAATTATAGATCAAATCTTTTTCACTCATTTCCCAAATAGGCAAAATGGTTAACAAGAACACATTGTTTGTTTTATCTGAATTATAATAAAGTGCAAAGCGGTACCAAGCAACAATACCACTGATGGCGACTAATGAACTGATTAATAGCAGTGGTTTTTTAAGGTGAAGGCTTGGTAATTGTAGGCGCTTACCTAAATTTTTATCGCCCTTTCCGATAACTTCTCCAGCAACGAGTAACAGCAAAATGCCCAATGGTGTAAGCGCGCTGGCTTTCATGAGTACGGCTAATGTGCCTGTAATAAGAGCGCCAAAAAATCGGCGACGACTGGGTTCCAAGGTATGGCGCCAAAGCAAACAAAAACTAATCACAGCCATTGAAAGGGCTGGCACATCTGCAATGAAATTCAGGCTGTAATAGGCAAGCAAGGGTGACGTGAGCAAAATTGAACTCAGAAGAAAGGATAGCAGCAGCGAATGCGAAAGGCGCATCAACGTGTTAAATAGAACAAATACAGCGATGAGAAAAATAAAATATTCCAATAACCTGTATATAAATTCATGTTCACCGAATACTTTCCATAAACAGGCTGTTGTATAATTTAGAATCGGCATTTCGGAGACGGCTTTTCCACCACGCGTGCCTTGGTAATGAATTTTGGGAGAGAAGAAGTCCATGCCTTCTTCGTAATAATTTTTAGTAATGGAAAGGCAATCGGATTGGCGCCATTGATGGTACGACCTTGGACGAAAGAACAGAGTTTGGGTAGAGAAATTCAAAAAGAAAAGCACCAATACAAGTCCCAATAAGAGCAAGTTGCCCTTTAAAAGTTGACGAGGATGTAGTTTGGCTGTACCCATGGGTTGTAAAAATAGTCCTTTTAATCTAACTGGCTTCATGGTTGTTTAGAAGGCCATAAACTTACTTTTCGTTTGAGGCAAAGTATGTGGCTGTCTTCATACACCAAATCCCATACACCAGAGGTCTTCACATCGTTTACATTGATGCCAAATTCGGTGGCATCCATGGGAAAAGTGTCGTCGTTTAAAAACACTAAAATATAATCGGCTTGTTCGTATGCTGGAAAATAGTATATGTGGTCACGAAAGGGCAAGTGGGGGACAATTTTTCCTGAGGCACAAACTGCAGCATCGTCAGGTAGTTGTTGGATTAATTCATTGAGTGCTTTTTTGTTGAAGCTGTATTTTCGAAAGCCATCGCTTATAAAATTAAATTTCCTGCTATCGAGGTTATTCAAGTTTTCAATGGTAGTAAGCAGTGTGAGCAATAAGGTACCTGTTAGCAGCCATTTTAGGGAGCGTTCATGGTTCCAATTGGCGACCATCATCACGATTAATAAGGGCAACAAAACGCAGATTTCAACGCTATAAAATCCCTCTAATCCCCAGCGGTAAGCATCGTCATTCCACATTTTTTTTGCGATAAAGGGAATGAGGGGTACCAGATAAATTGGCCGGGTTAGTAACAACCAACCACCAGAGATGAGGTACACGAAGTAAAATCCAGATTTGATATAATCTTCATTAGCATGTCCGCGATGGTTGACCACCAGTAAGCGCAGCGATTCGAGGGGGTGAAGCAAGAGAAAACGGCAGGCTTCGAGTGGATCCTTACCCAAGGCACTAAAAGCGAAAAGTGAAAAATGATTGTATTCATCTGCAATGGCGGGAAGGAATAGGGTGAAAACGGCCACGAAGTAAACGATGGCTAAAACTGCGAGGGTAATGGTCCATCGCCGAATTACCTTATTCGACCACTTGGTGAACAGAAAAAAGAGAGCGACAAATAGAAGTCCCAATGCACCATCTTCACGGTTAACTAGAATGAAAATGGCAGTGAAGAACGTAAGGGCTCTTTTCTCTCTAATTATAGCATAAAAGAAAACGGGCCACATGCTAGCGCCAAGCGTAACAATATTAAAGTCGTTTTGATAGGCGGTAAATCTTCCTAATAACAAAAAACTGTAGGTAATAATAACAGGCTGCAGCCATGTTTTGTTGGTAAGGTGGTCGGTTAACTTTAACGTATACCAGCCGCCAATGACAATGAATACCCATTGAATTAGTAGTAACGAATAGGTTCCGAATAGCGGTGCCATCAGCCAATAAAGGGGTGAGAGCAGGGGCAGCGTGAGGGAGAAATGATCTTGAATAAAAGTAGGCGGGTGACTGCTCAGGTAGATGGGTACGGAAGAGGAATGTAAGTGCGCAAAATCGCGCCAGGCGAAATTATAAACACCGTAATCGTATGCAAATGTTCTAAAGTAATAATGATTGGCGCAGGCAATGTAAAGGTGCAACAGGGCTGCAACAGCTAGTATTAATTTTGCATATAATCGCAACAGTGCATGAGAATCTGTTAGGTTCGTCCCTATGCGCTGTTTCAATGTAATCATGCTAATCAGGCGCGCTGGCGCACTGTGCGTTGTTCGATGCGTTTTTCGTACTGTTGTCCTTGGAAAATACGGTGCACGTAAATGCCTGGGGTATGAATAAAGTCTGGATCTAATTCCCCTGCAGGCACTAATTCTTCCACTTCTGCAATCGTTATTTTTCCGGCCATTGCCATAAGTGGGTTGAAATTGCGGGCTGTACTTCTAAAGATAAGATTGCCAGCGGTATCCCCTTTCCACGCCTTAACGATAGCAAAATCGGCATCGAAGGCTTGTTCCATGAGGTAATCTTTTTCTTGACCGTTGAAAGTGAATTTACGCACTTCCTTGCCTTGTGCCACTTCTGTGCCAACGCCTGCTGGCGTGTAAATAACCGGCATGCCGTAACCGGCAGCAAGGCAACGCGTAGCGAGTGTTCCTTGTGGGATAAGTTCCACTTCTAATTCCCCACTTAACATTTGGCGCTCGAACTCATCGTTTTCACCCACGTAACTAGAGATCATTTTTTTTACTTGACGGGTTTGCAGTAACAAGCCCAAACCAAAATCATCAACCCCAGCATTGTTGCTGATGCAGGTGAGGTTTTTTACGCCCATGCGCACCAATTCAGCGATACTGTTTTCTGGAATGCCACACAAGCCAAAGCCACCAACTAGGAGGGTAGCGCCATCTTTAATATCTTTCAACGCTTCAGTAGCGTTAGGAACAACTCGGTTAATCATACGTTACTGCAAAATTAAAAATATTAGCCCATTTGTTGTGTTTTTATTGGGACTAATTGGTGTCTAGACGGTCAGGGGGTGTTTCGTTTGTAAAGTTTAAGCGTATCGACTGAATTGGTTAGCCAACGCTTAAATGGATAAGCTTTTATTTCGGTGAAACCTTCTACCGGGTTGTATTGGATGAGGTAAGGATAACGGGGTGGGTCTAAAAACGTCATCCAATGGTTATAACGTCCTCCTTCCCAGCTATTGGGTTCAAACCCACCATTAACCTCGTTGTAGGTTAAGTTATAGGTCTTCATTGTTTCGTTATAGATGTTCCAACGGGTGTGATTCACGGTAAAATAGTCCTTGGTGCCTAGTACAGAAAAGGTCAAGAAAATGGCCATAACAGTAAATGCTGGCAAAGTGCTCTTTCCAGCTCCAGCGGGTCCGGATACCAAAACCATCAGTAACATTGGCAACGGCAGTAAATAGCGGTCAAAGAAACTATCTGTTATCAATAACAATAACATGTACATCAACATAAAGGATAGCAACATGATATTAAGTGGGTTTGTTCTAATTTTTTTAACTCTAACAGAGGGCATCAATAACAATAAGGTGCCAACGGTTATACCCGACATTAAACTACCGGTGAAAATGCCAATTGCGTCGAAAGTAGCTGAGTAAGTATGTGGTTGGCGGCCGTAGCGGTAGTCATTGCTTAAACTTTCGACAAAGGTCTCAGCGCCGACGTTCATGTTTTCGCAAATATTTCCCAGAGGAAATTTTACAGTCTGGTAGAGGTAAAAGCAAATGGCTATAGCAAAGGCTACAATGGGAAGTGAAATGTAGAGTTTGTAACGGCGCACCAAGGTGGGGAGAATGAACAAACAAAAGGGACCAGCGAAAGTAAGCGTGTATTCGGAGATCCAACGAAATCGGACTATAAGATTTTCGAGTAGGTAATCATAAAATACCCGGCTAAAGGGGTCGAGTTTGCCAGTAAAACGATAAGCGGAATGGTCATTCAGTGTTGTCTTCAAATAAGACTCGTAAAACTTGAGTATTGCAATGGTTATTCCGATGCCAATAACGCCAAATAACACTGCGCTGAAGCGTGTAGGAATGCGGCGAAACATACAGGCAAAGGTGAAAGCGATCGGCAATACCACCCCATACTGGCGAACAAGGGTGAGTAAAATGGAGAAAATAAATACAAGAATAAAATGAAGTGTTTGTCCTTCTTCAAAAAAACGAGAAGCGGCGTAGACGGCCGCGATGGCAAACATGATAAAACTTATGTCTGTCATGTAAGTATTGGCCAGGTTGAAGAAGATTGGACAGGAGAGGAGGGTGATTGCAGCTGCTAGTCCGGAATGCATATCGCTTCGTTTACCAATAATTTTCAGCAATAAGCGAAGGGAAATGAAAGCGGCCACCATCATTGAAAAGCGCAATATGAAGAAAGAGAAACCAAACACCTTGAGAAAAAGGAGTCCCCATACCAAGTGCGACCACAACGTCATAGCGGGCCAATCGCCAATACGAATGTCGCCATGCATGTAAAGCCATTTAGCGGACCACGTATAGGACCAATCGTCGTTAAGTGGAAATTCGCCTTGTGGCCAAACCACGCATTCAGCAATCAGCATGATTAAGAAGAGCAACCAAACATGAGGCTTTTGCTTTATGCGATCGAAGAGTAAGGTCATTTAGTCAAAGTCAAAAGGGTTTTCATCGCCACCATCGGGTTGTGATTCAGGATCGTTGGAGCAATCTAAATCTAGTTTTGGGTCAATGCTAGCGGGACGAGGGAAATCAGCTTTTGTAACTTTGAGGGTTTTGTCTTCGTACACTTTTTGAAAGAAGCGGCCCCAGATAGGCAATGCCATACTTGCACCTTGTCCTTCTTGAATTGAATTAAAGTGAATGCTTCGGTCTTCACCGCCAACCCACGCACCTGCTGCTAAATCGGGAGTAAGTCCGATAAACCAACCATCGGCATTGTGCTGTGTGGTGCCTGTTTTACCTGCAATTTGATTCATTAGTTTGAATTTGTAACGCAATCGGTAGCCCGTACCGTGATCTACAACACCGCGCATTAGAGAAATCATGGCATAAGCCCGTTCTTCATTAAACACCTCGTCTGATTTTGGGATGAATTCTTCTAACACCTTGCCGTTTTTATCTTCGATGCGCGTGATAAATGTGGGTTGAATATAGGTGCCTTTGTTAGCGAAGGTAGAATTAGCCGCCACCATTTCAAACACGCTGATATCAGGCGTTCCAAGGCAAATTGAAGGTACTTCTGGAATTTCTGAGGTGATGCCAAGACGGCGAGCGAGGTTCACAACAGCATGCGGTCCGTATTGTTTCATGATCCATGCTGTGATGTAATTAATTGAATTTGCCAAGGCATATTTCAATGTCACCATTTTACCAGTACCTTTCTCTCCATCTGAATTATCGGGGCACCATTCCTTACCATCTTCACCAGTTATACAAGTGCGTACGTTAGCTACTTGGTAACACGGCGAGTAACCTTCTTGAATGGCCAGTGCATACACGAAGGGTTTAAAAGTAGAGCCCACTTGTCGTTTGCTCACCTTTACGTGGTCGTATTTAAAATGTTTGTGGTTAATTCCTCCGACCCATGCTTTTACATAGCCAGTTTGTGGTTCCATAGCCATGAAACCTGTTTGTAAAAATGATTTGTAGTACTTAATACTATCGTATGGCGTTAGTAACGTATCGCGCTCACCATTAAGCGTGTAAACCCGCATAGGAGCTGGCTTGTGGAAGGTTTCGGTAATTTCAGCATCTGATAATCCACGGTCACGTAATTTTTGCCACCGCTCACTGCGTTTCATAGAAGAGTTCATCATGCTGCGGATTTCATCCTTACTTACATTCCATGCGAAGGGGGCATTTTTTTTGTTTAGACACTCCTTGCTAAATACCTTTTGAAGTTCTGTCATGTGCTCGCTCACGGCTTCTTCTGCATATTGTTGCATGCGTGAATCGATGGTGGTGTAAATTTTTAAACCGTCGTTGTAAATATTGTAAGGCTCGTTGGTTTCGGGATTGATATGTTCTTTACACCATTTGGCTAAAAAATTTTCGCGCAGGTATTCTCTGAAATAAGTGGCTAAACCTTCGTTGTGGTCTTCGGGGTGAAAATCGAGCCCCAGTGGTAATTGTTTTAGGCTATCGTATTTTTGTTGAGTGAGGTAGCCGTATTTCACCATTTGATGCATAACCACATTGCGGCGATGTAACGTGGTGTCGGGGTGTCGCTTGGGGTTAAATAAGGAAGGATTTTTAGCCATTCCGATAAGGGTGGCAGCTTGTTCGAGTTTAAGACTGTCTTGCGAACGGTTGAAGTATATTTGTGAGGCCGACTTGATGCCAACAGCTAAATTGAGGAAGTCGAATTTATTGAGGTAGAGGGAAAGAATTTCTTCCTTGGTATAAAGCTTTTCAAGGCGTGTAGCGATAATCCATTCCTTCATTTTTTGGATAACAATCATCGGTTTGCTCAGTTTACGGCGGGGGAACATCATTTTCGCTAATTGTTGCGAAATGGTACTGCCTCCACCTTTGTTTCCACCAATAAATACGCCGGCTACTGAACGGCCAAGTGCTCGCACATCTACGCCACTGTGTTCGTGAAAACGCGCATCTTCGGTAGCAATTAAAGCGTAAACGAGGTCAGAATCCAATTGATTGAATTTAACACTTACCCTGTTCTCACTGTAGTACTTACCGATGATTTTCATGTCACCACTGTACACTACAGTTGCTTGATTGTTTTTGGGATTGAGGAGTTCATCGACCTTGGGTAAATTGCCGAAAGTGCCAGCGGACACAAGGCCAACAAGGATAAAAATAACCAGTAATGGACTCATACAGATGGTCCATAACCAAATGTAATACTTACGCGGCGTTTCTTTCACAATTTGATATAGCTTACCAAAGGTAACAAATTAGCTTGGGTGAAAGGGTTGTGTGAGGGTAAATTATGCAGGGTGAAAAGTTGAAAAGCTACTGCGGTGGATTATTCCTAATTTCGCTTAAAACACCAGCATGGCACACTATGTTTTATTGCACGGGGCTTTGGGTAGCACGGCCGATTTAGAGCCTATAAAACAGTACTTACTTTTAAAAGGGCATCAGGTTCAGGTGCTTCAACTAGATCCTGTGACCGCGCCTTGTATTCCCGATATGGTGCACCGTTTGGAAGCTTTTCTTCTAAAGATTGGTACCCCCGTTCGGGTTTTTGGATACAGCATGGGGGGGTATGTGGCACTCTGCTTGGCTTTAAAGTCGCCTCAACTTTTTGAAGAAATAACCACATTGGCGGTCAAGTTAAACTGGACGGTAGAAGTAGCAAACCAAGAATCGGCCTGGATGCAAGTGGAAATCGCACGGGAAAAGTTCCCGTTATTATGTCAACAGTTGCAGGCGTTGCATGGTGAGCGGTGGGGACACGTAGTAGAAATGACAGCGGTGATGATGCAGGAGTTAGCGGCCCAGCCTTACCTGAATGTGGAGAGTGTTCAACAGCTGCATGTACCAGTAAACCTGTTGCTTGGCTCGTTGGATAGATTAGTTAGTTTTGAAGAAACCCAGACCATTGCCAATGCGATGCCAAAAGGAGTAGTTAAGTTATTAGAGGGGGTGAAGCATCCCTTATCGAATAGCACTGTCGAAATGTTACTAAAAGTTCTTGATCAGAATTGCTAAATTTCCACTGTCATTTCGGGGGTGTCCATTTTTGATTGAATTACTCATTTGTCCTTTCTTAAAGATTTTGGTGCTCGCCTTAACATCCAAATTTTGACATCACTTTTATCCAATTCAATTTGGTTGTAGCAACTGAAACCATACCGTTGGTATACCTTTAAATTAGTAATTAATGAGGTTTCAGCGTAGATAGGAATACCTGTCTTTTCCGATAGTTCAAAAATTGATTGTTTTAATTCAATCACAGTCATGTTTCCCCCTTTTAAATTACTTGCAATAAGAGAAATATACAAATGTGGTTCTGATTTCCTTACTTGTTGTAGTTTTTTTTGTCTTTTAAGGATCATCGGTATTCGCCTAATTCCGCTGCCTTTCAAAACAAAGCGAATGGTTGTTAAAAATTTTGCTAAACTGAATTTTGGTGTTTCGTTGTAGTAGGTAAATAAGAGAACACCGTTTAAATCATTCGAAAAATAGGCACCCTGTTCGTACATAGCCATTGAGAGGCAATAGCGGCAAAATTCGCGAAGTCGTTTTTTGGACATGCAACCATCCTTCAAGAACCATTGAACAGATTTGTTTTCAGCAAAACTTTCAGCAAGGATATCAATTGCATCCTCAACTCGATCTCTTGTAATTAGTTTCATTTTTAATGTAGGTGCTATTGACCATCTTTTTGCGATTAATTATTTGTTATTTATTGTGGAAGAGCGAATTCTTTTCATTTCTCCCCATGTACCTGAGTAACCTCAAGTGTGAGGTTAGTGCCTGCCACAATGTCAATTCGCGATATGTATAATGATGTTTTTGACACAAAGATTTCACTATATTAGATAAGGCAGGATAGTGAATGTGACAAACACCGGGGAATAGATGATGAGTAAGATGGAGATTGAGTCCCCCAGTATACCATGTAACGAAGGTGTTTTGAGTTGAGAAGCTAATTGTAGATTGTATTTGCAACTCCATCCAGCTGTAACAAATTTCTCCGCGAGAATTTGGTTGTGGAAAGGGGTTTTCTTCGAGCGCATGTGCAGGAAAAAGAACAATAGCGATTACTGTACCCATATACAGGTGCACGCCAATAAATCCAGCTATAATATTGGTAGCTGAAGTTTTCATAACGCACATTGGTAAAGCTACCATATAAAAGATGTAAAAAAGTTTCGAAATAGCTAGAATTAGGTATTCCTTCTTGGGGTGCTTTATGGAGGTTGTTCCAAACCTGGCTGTCTTAAACATTTGAAAATCCTTAATAAATACCATATAAAGGCTGGCGAAAGGATAGAGAAGAGGGACGTATAGGTGTTGAAAACGGTATTGTTTTTTCAATGGGACATGGTCGACTAGTCGCGCAAGTTTAATTTGCTCGATATCCATATCGTATCCGGGAATGTTCGTGTAGGTGTGGTGTGAACGGTTGTGTTTAATGTTCCAGATATATGCATTAACGCCAATTAGATTAAATGTTAATGCAAAAAGTTGGTTCAACTTTTGCTTATTAAACAAGGAATTATGGGAAGCATCATGTCCAATATTGAAAGCCACTAACAAGGTGGCGTTAGCGAATAGAAATAGGAGTAAGAGTTGCGGCCAACCTGAAGTGAAATCAGTTATTATTAACAAATAACTTATGAAGAAAAGGAAGAAGATCAGGGTCATTTTGATTACCATTTTTTTATTGGCCCTTTTCGTTTTTGTTGGCTGTTTAGCAAAATAGCTTTCAACAGCACGGGACAATTCTGCACTGAATGCTCCGTTGGGGGGATTAAATCGAATTGAGGAAATGTTGAGACTCATGCTCTAATTTGCCAACTCGTTTTTGTGAATGAAAACGGATAGGTGCTTCTAAATGGATTGGAATGGTGTTATTCGCTAAAACTGCTTATAATTCGGATTATGGGAATTGTTTTTTGCAAGATTTCTAAACAGTAGTTGCTTCAGATAATGGAAAACGCAAATTCTTTTTGAAGCATTGGAAATTATTATCAAAAGATTCTCTGTGGAAAATAGCGTTTTTCCGCACGGATTGTTGTATTTACCGAAGGATTAGTAGTCGGTTAGCATCCAACTTGATAAAGATAAACAAGAGGATGGTGAACGACCACAAAGACGATCCACCATAACTAAAGAAAGGTAATGGAATGCCTATCACGGGCATTAAGCCAATCGTCATACCAATATTAACCATCAAGTGGAAGAATAAAATCGACGCAACGCCGTAGCCGTAAATACGACTAAAATCGGAGCGTTGCCGCTCTGCCAAGAATATTAAACGTAGTATTAAAGTCAGCTGTAGCAGTAACACAACCAGACTGCCAAGAAAGCCCCACTCCTCACCAACCGTACAAAAGATAAAATCGGTATCTTGTTCTGGAACAAAATCATACTTGGTTTGCGTTCCTTGCAAGTACCCCTTACCAATTAAACCCCCACTGCCAATGGCGATTTTCGCTTGATCGACGTTGTACCCTTCTTTTTTCATGTTCACATTACCCCTGCCCAACAAAACATCAATACGAATGCGTTGGTGATCATCTAATTTGTGGTACATGAAATTCGTTCCGAGTACAACGCCCGCGCACAAGGCGTAAATGGCTGAAACGATGATGATATTACGGCGGCTGCGGCGCATAAAAAGAAAAGATAATGCTGCCATTACTGCCATAAAAATCAAGAGATTGGTTGTTGGGATAATAAGTGACAAAACGAATAACATCGCCGCCATCATGCCAAATATGAGAAAGTTCACACTCAGTCCCTCACGGTACAGCACAATCACAAATGCTGCAAACACAAGCGCTAGTCCTGTTTCATCTTGAAATTTTTTGATAATGACCAATGGAATGCAGATAAAGGCAAGCGCGTAGAAGGTGTTCTTATAATTTTTAAAAATGTCGCGCAACTTTAATCTGAATTGTTGATTCACTACAATATTCACATTACTGAGGTACTTGGCCAGTGCTAAGGTGGTGGCGAATTTCATGAACTCAGCGGGTTGTATGCCAATATCCCCAAACCGAAACCACGAGTGACTGCCCTTGACTTCTCTACCCAGAAACACCACTAGTATATTTAAGAGTAACAGGAAGCCATAGAAGAAGTAGGCAAACGCGGTGTAAAAGTTCGCATCAATCAATAAAATACAAAAGGCAATAAGGGAGGCTCCACCAATCCAAATTAATTGTTTACCGTACTTCTGACTAACGTCGATAATGCTTTGGTGTTCTTCATCAAACACTGCGGCATAAATATTGAGCCAGCCCATAATCACCAGCAAGATATATAGCAGCACCGCAACGCGGTCTACGCCATAAAAAACACTATTGTCTTGGTTTCTCAATGGAATTCGGTTGTGATGAGGTTTTTTCCATGGATTAAATCCACCTGTTGAATGCGTTTTTCGAATTCGGGACGGGTGATTTTTCCAGTTAAGTATTTTTCAATCATCAAACTCACGATCGGGGCAGACCAAGTGCCACCAAATCCTGCATTTTCTACCAAGCAAGCAATAGCGATTTTAGGATTATCGCGCGGTGCAAACGCGAGGAATACCGCGTGTGAGCGACCATGCGGGTTTTCGGCAGTACCTGTTTTTCCACAAGCGGTAACACCCGGTACTTTTGACGTATACGCAGTGCCACCCGGTAGGTTAAAACACTTTTCCATCCCGTCAATAATGTTTTCATAGTATTCAACTTTCGTAACCGCAGGGGGGGGTTTGATTTTGTATTTAGGATCTATTTTTTTCTCAACGCCGATGCCTTTTACCACGTGTGGGGTGTAATAATAACCGCGGTTAGCGATAATGGCAACTACGTTAGCCATTTGTAATGGTACCAAGGTGAGTTCTGCTTGACCAATGCCAAGAGAAACAATGGTATTGCTGCGCCAACTGTTTTTTCCGAAAATTTTGTTGTAATACTCAACACTTGGTACGTTACCCGGTTTATCAAAAGGCAAGTCGGTGCCGAGGCGAGTACCGGGACCAAACGTCTTCACCATATCGCGCCAATGGTTGTAACCATCGATGAAGCGGGGGAAGCGCCGTTGGTCAACGATTTCACGAAACACATAACTATAATAAGAATTACAAGAGTAGGCCACTGAGCCTACAAGATCGACAGGTGGGTGAGGGTGGCATTTAGGTTTACCGCCCATTGGAGGATACCCTCTGGCACAAGGGTAAATGGTGCTGCGGGTGATGAGGTTGTCGTTTTGAGCAATGAGTGCATCAATTAATTTAAAGATAGAGCCAGGAGGATACATGGCTTGCAATGCGCGGTTGAACAACGGCATGGTACTGTCTTGGTACAATTTCGCAAAGTTGCGCGCCCGTTCCTTGCCACCAATCAATAAATTCGGATCGTACGAGGGCGCTGAAATCAATGCAAGAATTTCGCCGGTTGACGGTTCAATTGCTACTAGTGCGCCTTTTTTTCCTTGCAGTAACCATTCGCCGTACTCCTGCAAATCCATGTCAATACTGGTGTACAAAGGTTTTCCGGGGACGGCGGCGGTATCATACTTGCCGTTCATATAACGACCAATGATTTTATTGTGCACATCGGCCACGGCAATTTGTTTGCCTTTTACACCGCGTAACGATTCTTCATAACCCCTTTCGATGCCTGAAATACCAATGTAATCCCCTTCTTGGTAATAAGGGTCTTTTTCAGCTTTTTCTTTATTAACCTCACCAACATAACCGAGTAGGTGACCAGCGATTGGTTTTCGGTATTTTCTAACGGCGCGTTTTTGAACAAAGAAGCCTTTGAAGCGGTATTGCTTTTCTTGAAGAGCAGCGTATACGCGCGCCGATAATTGCTTTTCGAATATCGATTGTTTGCGCGGTGAATTGGGGGCTTGAGAAGCCTTCTTCATCCGCTTTAGAAAATCATCCTTACTAATGCCCAACACGTCACACAACGAAAGCGTATCACACCCCTTGGTCTCCCTTGGAATAACCATTAAATCGTAAGAAGGCTCATTCGACACCATGAGTTTACCATTGCGATCGAGTATATAACCACGCAAGGGGTATTCAGTTACGCTGCGTAAGGCGTTGTTTCGGGCATCTAATTTGTAGCGGTCATCGATAATTTGAATGTAGAATAGCCGCAACAAATAAATGATGATAACGATAATAAAGAATCCGCCAATGGTGATCTTGCGCTCGGCTAGTTGTACATTGTTGCTCATGCGCGCTCCTTCCTTCTGAAGAATATATACTGGATGAGGTAAATAAACACCATCGTAATAAGACTACTCAGGATGACCCGTGCCAGGTTGCTGAAGATGGCAGACAATCTAAACATTTCAAGATTGAACAAGGCGAAGTGGTGAATAAATACGAGGGTGCCTGCATAGCGTATATACCATTCATTACCCATGTCTTCAATGGTTGGATGCACGGCTACATCATAGCCGTCGCGTGGTGATATGTATTTTAACACGTAGTACCGCGAAAAGCCAAGCAGGGTGCAGGCAGCAGCGTGTAAACCGGATGCGTCATAAAAATAATCCATCACAATGCCTGTGAAAAATCCGAGTAGGAGTATTATATTTTTGTTGGTTTCGAAAGGAAGACTTAAGAGGAATAAGACATAGGGTAAGGGTATCAGGTACCCAGATAAATTGATGTTTTGTACAATGAGAATTTGGGCTCCCATTAACAAGATAAAGCGGACAATTATTTTAAATAGCTCAGTCGTCAATTTGTTTTTGTGCTGCTTGTTCTAGTGAATCGCGTTCAAAATGGAAATGGTTTTTAACAACGTAAACGTATCCCGTCTTTTTTAAATCGGCGCTTAAGCGCACCTTCACGGTAAAGAACGATTCGTTGTAGCGGCGTTCGTAGCTATCAACTGTGCCAACCATTATACCTTCTGGAAATAATCCTGAGAGCTCGCTGGTGATAACTGTGTCGCCCTTTTTTATACGGCTGTGGGTGGGAATGTCGGTTAGGAGGCAGTATCGGTAGTCGACACCATCCCAAAGAAGTGGACCATAACTACCGTCTTTTTTTAGCTGGCAATTCACCTTAGCGTCTTTGTGCAAGATGCTCATGACACTGGCAAAGTTTTCTGACACATCGGTTACATAACCAACAATGCCATCGGGTGTAATCACAGCCATATCGCGTGTTACACCGTTGGTTTTACCAGCATTTAAGGTGAGGTAATTGCGCCGTTTGTTCACAGAGGCGTTTACCACTTTTGCAGGAATGTAGGTGTATTGTTGTTTGTAAACAGTATCGCGACGGGTGAATTCGGTGAGAGGCATGGCTGCGTAGTTACTGCGCAGGTAATTTCGCAGCAAGGCATTTTCATGAGCCAGAAGGTCGTTACGTTGTTTGAGTTCAAAGTACTCGCGTGTATTGGCGGCGGTTTGGTAAACACCGGCAACTACTTTATTGGAAGAATTAAGAACTTGGGCGCCTTGGTACCCCCCATTGCGCACCATGAGTAAAATGCACGCTGCCTGTAACAACAGGAAGAGAAATACAAAGTGGTGCCGTATGACAAATGTGAATAAATTTTTCATGCGTCACTATCAGCGCTCTTCGTGTGATTACTTGATTAGGAATGGGAATTTGTGTACGTTTTTCAAAGCGATACCAGTACCGCGTGCAACTGCACGCAGTGGGTCTTCACACACGTGAACAGGAAGTTTTGTTTTAAGTGAAATACGTTTATCTAGTCCACGTAGTAACGATCCCCCGCCGGCCATGTATATACCTTTGCGATAAATGTCTGCTGCCAATTCGGGAGGTGTCATTTCTAATGCGTTGAGAATCGCTTCTTCAATTTTTGAAATTGATTTATCGAGACAGTGGGCGATTTCAACATAACTGATGTACACTTCCTTTGGAATACCGCTCATTAAATCGCGCCCCTGCACCGCATAATCAGCTGGTGGGTTTTCGATTTCAGTCATAGCAGCACCCACTTCAATTTTCACGCGTTCAGCCGAACGTTCACCAATGAGGATGTTGTGTTGGCGGCGCATGTATTCTTCGATGTTGGCGTTAAAATCGTCACCGGCTATACGAATGCTTTTATCACAAACGATACCACCTAACGCGATAACCGCGATTTCAGAAGTACCACCACCAATATCAATGATCATGTTGCCCATGGGTTCTTCAACGTCAATGCCCATACCGATAGCGGCGGCCATTGGTTCGTGAATCATGTAAACCTCTTTGGCACCTGCGTGTTCGGCACTATCACGTACTGCGCGTTTTTCTACTTCCGTGATGCCACTGGGAATACAGATAACCATGCGCAACGATGGTTTGAAGAGGCGGTTACCGGGATTGATCATTTTGATCATGCCCTTTATCATTTCTTCTGCCGCTTGGAAATCAGCGATTACACCGTCTTTAAGTGGACGAATGGTTTTGATGTTTTCGTGCGTTTTTCCGTGCATCATTTGCGCGGAACGACCCACGGCTATAATGCGACCGTTGGTGCGATCCATCGCTACAATACTTGGTTCATCCACTACCACTTTATCACTTGCGATAATGATGGTATTGGCAGTTCCTAAGTCTATCGCAATGTCTTGCGTTAAAAAATCAAATAGTGCCATATAAGACGGTCAGTTGATAAGTCCTAAAAATGGCAACAATTGCGGAATTTTTTATCTAAAACATTTGAGCATTTAGTTAACAGTGGTGGGGAGGCGGTGTCAATAATTATCTTGATGGGTGGAGGGTGGGGGGTGAGGGGTGGAAGTTTGACGCAAACATACGTGCTCTTGCACTTGCTCCTTAACTTGCTCCAAAAGTCTGATTGAAGTAAATGTCATTCGTCAACGCCTCAATTCTCAATTTATTAGAACGCAACCCTTCAAGCAGAAAGTGAT
>JACCDS010492183.1_pt1 | contig 35702 bp, 23 predicted proteins | sample 7446441 | NCBI WGS metagenome assembly JACCDS01 (sample SAMN15323445, study PRJNA562643) | freshwater metagenome | isolation source: river surface water | place: USA:Blue River Watershed | collected 2017-08-17
GCATCAGACGCTGGGCTACGTCAGCCCGATGGCGTTTGAGAATCGCTGGTTCGCGGCCCAGCAGCAGGACCGGAAAACCGCATAATGGGGCAGCTTATGGAGTATGGAAAACAGGGGCAACCTCACTTTTCAATCAAGCGGTCCGCCTCAGAAATGAAAAAAGCAGAAAGGCCCTGCTGCTTCATGCTGGGGTGTGAGCTTCCCCCCTTTTCCCCGGACGTTTTGTGTACCTTGAAGGCCACGGCGTTCTTACTCAAAGGATGAATATCATCGAGCGGTTGCCCGCCGTGAGCCGCCATGGATCGATTGCTGCCAGTGGCTACCAGACGTGCTAGTGACTGCTCCCATTCTTGACTGGACTCGCAGGTTGTGGAGGGCCGCTGCGCAGCGATTGCCGCCTGTCACTTCGGAATCCTGAGGGGCTGGTTGCTGCCACATAGCGGTCACGAAGTGCTAAGACAGGCAGCTCCTCTGCGTAATAGTGACCGGTGCACCATTCGTACGCAAAAAGTGTGCTGCGATTACGCCCCGGTCGACAGCCATGTTAGAAGGCACCGAAGTCGTAGGCTAGTTGGACATGGCGGCTCAACAGAACACACTCCTTCAAAACAGTGAGCGCCGCACGCACCAACTTCACGTCGCGCTCGCGATTGTCGTAATCGGGGGACCACACCTTTGCCCCATGAAACATGTTGTTCCGGATACGCCTCACCAATAGGAGCACCTGTTGCGCTTTCGGAAGCTTAGGGTCCGGAGGCGATTCTTTCCAGGCAATGAGCCCGTCCCGCAACACTTGCTTCCGTGGCGGCTCCTTAAGCAGGAAATCGATGGCCTCTACGAACTCTGGGTTTTTCACTCGCCGAAAGTGCCAGTCGATCGACTTCGCAAACGAATTCCAGTCGGGATCGACCGAGTTGGCCCCTCCCTTCGCGAAACCGGCCCCTTTAAGGGCGTACTCGCAGCGGGCAAAAGTTCCGAGGAACTCATAGGAAAGCTCAGGAGGCAGGGGAAGGCGAGGAAAGATTCGGTTCACAGCTTGCCTTTCAACGTTGGAATTGTCGTCACTCAATTGGCGGCACTGATAGACTGCTTCCGAGACGGAACAGACAGAGAGCAATCATCAGAAAATCGCTCATTCTGAGCCAGATCACATGCAATGACTGCAGCCATGTGCCGGCAATGAGACCCTACAGCAGGCGGTACTTTGACTGCCTGTTCTTGAAGGCGGGCTCGGTGCCCTCGAGGATCTGGACGACCCGGTCTTTGACCTCGGGCCGCTCGATCGCGCCGGACTCGTACTCAAACCTGCTAGCCGCCTTGTCGCATGACGCATAAACGATCTGCTCGGCGTCGCAAACGACTGCGAGGTTCGGGTTGTGGGTGACCATGATTACCTGCCGGCGCTCTTTCGCCCGCTTGATACACTTCACGAGTACCCTGTAGATCGTCTGATTGTCGAGGTTCTCCTCCGGCTGGTCGATGACGATCGGGATGTCGTCCTTATCTACGAGGAGATAGAAGACGAGAAGCAGCAACCCGCGTTCGCCAGGCGAGAGCTGGCCGATCTCCTGACCTGCGTACGTGAGCGAGTAGCGTGGGTTCAAGTATTCCAGTCCGAACACGTAGTCCAGCACCTCCAATGGCTCGACGCCCTTGCGCAGTTGGTCCGCCAACCGCGTCTCGCGTTCGACCTGCCCCTCACGCTGGTCGACGTGAAGCATCTCGTCAACGCGAGTCGCAAACCCGACTGCCTCCACTGAACTGTCGAAATTGATGTCACTCAGCATGCCGCGCAGCCGCTGGACACTCTCTTCGACGCCCGAGAATGATCCCCGTACTTGGCGATTAAGTTTGCTGAGGAACTGCTCTTCGAACCCGGCCTCCTCTATTCGAACGTGGAACATCAGCGGAAGCTGCATGTCCATCTGCTGAGCAGAGGCGACGAATGCTTGTACTGGGCCGTAAAGCCGCGTGTACTCATCAACCATCGCGTGGATCTGGGCGTGTATCTCACCTGCCAGTTGAGCTCGCTTGGTCTTGAGGGCCGCCAGCTGCGCAGGGAGTTCGGAGAGTGACGCAATCTCTGCCGCCAGCCAGACGATGGTGCCGGGCTTGTCCTCGGCGCCATTGACGTCCGCCTTCCTGCGTTCCCAAGCTGCCAAATCCTCTTTGTAGCGAACGAACTGTCGTTGCCGCTCGCCTAGCTTGCTTTTGGCTTCTACGATGGCAGCCGAGGCGGCGGCCTTGCGATGGATGAGGCTGCCGGGCGCCTCGCTCTGCAACCTTACATCGATCTCGACGATCTGCTCCTGCATCTCCTTCACGATCGCATCCGCGGGGCCGGTATCGATATCAACACGCAGCAAGGATTCGACCGGGACGAGCGTGCCAAGCTCACCGATCAAGGCCTTCAGCTCGACGACGAAGGTGTCATGCTGTTTGCCAAAGTTGGCCAAAGATTGTTGGATCCTGCGCGCTACGGCCTGCCGACGGGTCGCAGCGGCTTTCGCGTCGCGCTGGGCGGCGGCTTCCCTTTCGATGTCTTGGACGCTGAGCTCCAGCGCCTCGATCTGGGCTGCCGCGACCTTGGACTCCTCGAGAGCTTCAGGCGAAGCGTTGGGATCCTCGACCGCCTGCGGCTTGGACGCATCGAGCGCAGCAAGTTCCGCCTTCTTCGTGGACAGCTGCTCTTCCAGCGATCGCTTGAACTCGGGTGCAATCCGACGTTCGGCCTCAAGGATCTCTGCGTTGATCTTGGAGACGTCCTGCTTCAATGCCCGGCGAGCCTTGTCTATCTCCGTGACCTTGAACGCCAACAGCTTGTCCATGGACGACTGTGCGAGCCGGTCTTCCTCTGGCACGTGCGAATAGATTATCTTGCGCAACTCAGCGTCGAAGGTGTCGGATCCGCGTTCGCCGAGCTCGTTGCAGAGATCCTCCAGGTAGCTTTGCGGTAGGTACTTCACCCGTTCCACGCTGCTGGCCGAAGGATCTTTGTCGAGATCCATTGAGGATGTGGTGCCGTCGTACCATTCCAGCGTTGCGGTGAACTGCGACGCCAGTCGCCCCTTGGAGCCGCGAAATCGGGTGGGCGTAAGGAACGAAAACTTCGCGAAGTTCCGCGCGCAGCCAACCAACGCCACGATATCGGAAAGGGCACTCTTGCCGCTACCCTTGTTGCCGATGACTGCGACCAGGTCGCTGTTCAACGGCAGCTGCAGATCAAACCACGTCTCGGCCAGGCTAGAGCCCTGCTTCTTGACAACAGAAACCGACTTGATGAACTTGGTCCGATTCACATCGACGAGCGCCCGCTTCGGCGGGTTTACGCCAACGAAGACGCGATCATCAAACTCTTCGATGGCCTGCAGCAGGCCGCCGAAGGTGCAGTCGGCCTTTATCCAAGTGAAGCAGTTCCCGATCCTGTCCTTATCCTCTGTAGTGCTCAGCCAATGAGCGTCCGAACAGTCAAGGAGGCGATCGTTCACGCCGTGCTCGCGGAGCTTCGCGCGGCCCTTGTCGTAACGCTCGGACGTCTCCGCGGCCGTGAAGACCAAGTCTGCACTATTGATTAGCGTCTTCTTCTCGGCAATCGTGTGGTCATTCCACTTGAGGTTCTCCCACTCGGTCTTCCCAATTGCCACGAGGCACTTGTTTCGAAGCGCGTTGTTCTCCAGCGCCTTCATGACGCCGTCAGCACTCACGTTGAGGTTGTTGAAACCTTCCATCAACGCGCTACCGTACTCGCCGCGCTTGTCCTCGGGGACGGTTTCAAGGATGGCCTGCCCCAGCGCTTCGATGCTCGTGCGCGTGATCACTTGCTGCCATTTCCCTTCGCCAGACGATCCGGGAAGGAGGCGGTAGTGAGGTGAAATTGCGGAAATGAACTGTTCGCGGATGAACTGAGCTTCTACCTGGTCGAAGATTACGTGCAGATTGATGCGGCTCCAACTGGACCCTGTCTTTCCCGCTTGCACGGTGCCGCCGAACTTGTCGAGCCGTAGCTCAACTACCGGCAGGATCAGGTCGATGTTCTTCAACCGGCCCTGCTCGCGCTTTGCTTTGAGCACCTTCTCGTAGCCGTCCACGAGAACGTAGTCGTTGATGCCGATGACCTTGAACTCTTCCGGTAGCCCTTCAAGGTCAGTCAGAAACGCTTCCCAAGCCTGCTCTGGATTTCCAGGGTAATTGTTGTAGAACGAATCGGGAGTGTGAACGTGAAGATCCCACTTTCTCCAGACGGATCCAGGCAAAACCGTTGGCATAGCTCCTCCCCGTATCAGGCTTTATTGACCTTAAAGTATGCGGTAGATTTTATAAATGGCCAAGCAGCTCAGCGCAGTGGAGGTTTGTATGGCATATACGATTGGAGTGCTAGGTCAGCACTGCATTGGAAGCAGGCGTTCAACAGAGACGGGACCAAGGTCCCCAATCAGCCTGAAGCCGAACCCCCCGGTCAACGGCTGAATTGCAGCGGTTGGCGCCGTCCGCACCATGAGGCAGCGCTCACGCTTCGGAACGTGAACCCGTCATTGGTTCATCGGTCGGCGCTCCACTTGCGATGACCGCTATCGGTAGTGAAGCAGTCGATCAGACAATCTGACCGCTGCAGACTACATCGGCACTTTGAACGTCTGCTGCTGAAGGCGTCGTACTGGTGCTATCGACCCTGAAGCGCCATTCGCCGGCTTGCCTCAAGCCAAGTCCGCAATCGCGGGCACGAATACGACGACCCCCTGAATCGCTCTTGCACGATATTCCGACCGACTGCACAGCGCAAGGATGCCAGTACCGCGAGGCGCGTACTCAAGTCTAATGATGCACCCAGTCGAAGCGGCCTGCCAGCGGTGCTCGTAGTCGTCAACGATAGCTCGCCGAGTACAGCAAAATGGCTATACTAAAAATGGGGGGGCAGTACGATGGCGGCATCCAGAATCCGGCTCGCTGTTTTAGATGGTTTCTGTCCTGCTGCATGAACGACATTCGGCACATAGATCGCCAGGAGGGACTGCCCATGGTTCGGCACGAAAACCGCTTCGTCAATCTTGACGTCACTGACTTCGCCTCCATCGCCCGGGCAATGGCGGGGCTCGAACTGTCGGGCTCCGCCAAAGTGGTCGCAGAGTACGAGAAATCGGTCGCCACGAAGTTTTCTTCCCTCGAGTGTGTGGGCGTCAATAGCGGCACCGTATCCATCTACCTTGCTCTCATGGCGCTCGGAGTTCGTGCGGGTGACGAGGTCATCGTTGCGCCGACCGCCCCGATCATGAGCGCCCTACCCATCATTCATCTTGGGGCGGTTCCCGTTTATGCGGACGTGACCGCGGATGCTGGCTTCGGATTCGATCTGGCTGCACTGGAAGCTGCCATCACACCGAGAACGAAAGCCATTCTCTGCGTGCCGCTGTGGGGCTATCCGATGGACATGGATGCGACTATGGCTGTGGCAGATCGCCACAAGGTTCCTGTTGTCGAGGATGTCGCCCAAAGTCATGGCTCCACATGGAAGGGCAGATACCTCGGAACCTTCGGAGCAATTGGCTGCTTCAGTACGCATGAGCGCAAGCTCATCACAACTGGCGAGGGGGCGTTCCTGCTAACGAACAACAAGCTCTTGGCTGATGGCTTGCGTGTGTTGTCACGGTACGGGATCGACAACGGTCTAGGCGGGCGTCGATTCGGCAGCAACTTCAAGCTGGGGGCCCTCCCCGCAGCACTCGGCCTGTCTCAACTGGGGAAGCTCGACCGCAAGATCGCCCAGCGCAAGAAGGTCGCCGACGCGCTTAGAGCGCGCCTGTCTCTCTTGGGTTGGCTCAAGGAGCACAGGATTCCGGCTGACTGCGTCCACAACGGGTACAGCCTCGTGTACCAGGTAACCGACTCAACCATCGATGTCGAAAAGCTTGGCGCAATGATGGAATCGAAGGGCGTTGTATCCGACTCGTGGCGATACAAGTATCAGCCGATGTACAAGCTACCGCTCTTCGCGCCATATGCTAAGGAGTGCTATCACGCGGAGGAGCAGATCCCTCGCACCGTCACCATTCCATGCCATGAGGGCTTGACTGAAGAAGACATCATCTATATCGCTGAAGTCGTTGCAGAGTCTGCCATATCGTCAAGGCGAGACTCACCACCGGTCAAGCCAACACCCACGGTCATTAAGCTCGCCACGACCACGGTCGCTCGTGAGTCCTCTCATCCGCGGGTCAATGAGCCCGCGCTCGACGAGAACCCGCTCCTGCTCTATACCTTGGCCTACTGCGAGCTACTCGAGCAGCTTGCCGACACCCTATTCCCTCAAGACAGTGCATCGAGCGGCGCGAGCACAGGTCTGCTCGAAGCCGCCTCGAGCGCGCGCGTGGACAGATACGTTCATTGTCGTGCGGCATGGGAGCCTGCATTTGGTGTCAAGACTCAACTTGCCTTGCGCGACCTCTCGGTCGCATCAATGCTTTCTCACGGCAAGAGCTTCGCGAACCTCGAAGTCTTGAGGCGCAATGAGCTGCTGTCGCTGATGAGAGGCGGGAAACTGTCACCGGAGGTGTGGCCGTCACCACGACCTCAGACAGAAGCGTTTGACACGATCCACGACGCGGTTTCTGCGGGTGTTTTTGCGGATCCTGGATATGGCGGAAACGCCGGTGGGGTCGGTTGGCGGTACGCTCAGTTCACCGTCTAGGAGAGACGCAAGTGGCAAAGATCGACTTTAGGTACGACGCGATCGTGATTGGCAGCGGAGCCGGCGGGGCGTGCGCTGCCTATGAAATGTGTCTTGCCGGAATGAAGGTCCTTATGTTAGAAAAAGGCCCGGCGCGAGACCTTCAGGACTTCATGCCGGGCGGTACGTTCTCCCCAGGGTTCAACTCTTTCGGTCGGGGGGACGAACTCAAGTTCATCCAGAGCGAGTATCTGATGCCCGAACTGCGGAAGGAGATCCGCTTCCTCACCTACTCTGAGCCCGGCGGTACCGGTACGCCCGCATCGGTGCCTACCCGCGATGGGTGGATGTCCCAACTGGTGGGTGGCGGGACCGTCCACTATGGCGGGGCGTCCTTTCGGTTCGAAGACGAGGACTTCAGGATGTCAACCATTCACGGCCGGAAGTGTGCGGAGCTGGAGCCAAGGCTGGATCCCGAGCACAGAGCGGATCTGCGTGACTGGCCTATCGATCCCGCCGACTTTGCGTTCTGGTACGCGCGCGCGGAAGGCCTCATTGGGATTTCGGGTGTTCCCGGAGGGCAGCTACCTCCCCTGCCCTACAGCAAGGCGGGACAACTTCTGGACGACGCTCTGAAAGCTGCTGGCCACGAAATTCAGCTGATTCCGACGCCCATGGCAATCAACTCGTCCGCGCACATGGGCCGAGCACCGTGTCAGAACAGCGGCCTGTGCCAGGACTTTGCGTGCCGCTACGAGGCGAAGTCGGACATGCGTGTCACGATTCTCAGAATGGCGTCCGAGAGAGGCAATCTAAGGATTCAGCCTAAGACATTCGTTAGAAAAGTGCAGGCGTCGGCAGGACAGGTGACTGGAGTCGAATGCGTCGAGACTCAGTCTGATGGGAGCGCATCGTCATTTCAGTTGGCGGCGCGCATCGTAGTCGTAGCATGCGAGTCCATCGAGTCCAATCGCTTGCTTTTGGCGTCAGACATTCCGAACCCGAACATCGGTCACCACCTGATGTTTCACATGACCGGCGGCGCTAGGGCAATAGCGCCCCACAAGACGACGACATGGGACACAGCTCCCCACACGGCGTTCACCATGGGCATCTACAGCCACCACGATCACACACCGCAGACGCCCTTCCTAAAGACAGGCATTCTGATGGTGTCATCGAATGGCGGACCCCTCGCGGACGTGCTGCGGAAGCGTTACTGGGGTGAGCAGGCCAGGCTGTACTTCAAACACATCTACCCATACAAGTTTGATCTGAGCTACATCGGCGACTGCATGCCCACTAGGTACAACCACGTCGAGCTTCGCCGTGATCGGGTAGATCGCTTTGGCATGCCGGGAACTGAGATTTTCTACCGTCCGCATCCCTTCGACATGCATGCATCCCGCTATGCGGCCAACCGTGCCAAGGAGATGCTGCGCCTAGCGGGAGGGGTTACCGAGGATGAAGCACCGAAGGAACTGCGAGAGTTCTTGCGGAAGGCACCCACCGCGCGGCAGCTATACCACTGCACTGGAGGTTGTCGGATGGGAGACGACCCGTCGAATTCTGTCGTCTCGCCAGAGTGCGAGGTGCACGGGATCAAGAACCTCTTTGTCGTCGATGGTTCGGTCTTCCCCACTGGATCTGGGCTTAACCCGACTCTAACCATTCAAGCAAACGCGCTTCGCGTCGGCGAGCTGATTGCAAGTCATGCGGCGCGTGTCGGAGCATCACTCTCAACTGGATAGTCTGCAACTGCCTCAGAACCTGGCGTCCACTGCGTTCAGATCCTTTAGGATGCAATCAACACGCGTGCAACGATCTCCGAGTTTGCCAACCGGCCGAGGCTCGCAGTGAGCTGCTCGCTGAGGGTTCCCTTGACACGGCCGGAGTAGCGCGCCACTGACGTCTCAGAAGTGAACGTCCAGCCGCTCCATCTTGAAGGCCGTGCGATGAATGCTGACGCAGCGGTCTATCTGACCAAGGTCAGTTTACGGCAACTTCTGCGTAAAGCTGGAGCCGGCCATGAGCGGTCGATAGTGACAGGCTGTTTTCCTCTCGCCGGTCGTCCTTACGGGCGGAAGTACCTTCCACAACTCTGGTGAGGAAAAAGGGACGAAAACGGGTATGCTGGCCGAATCTGGAAGGAGAACAATATGAAGTTGCGCATTGCCACATACAACGTTGAGAACCTATTCCGTCGCGCAGCTATTCTGAACCTGCGCGATTCCGCGCGGATCGAAGAGTTGCTCCAGCTCGTTAAGCAATTGCAGAGCCTACTCAGTCGGCGCGACTACTCAGACGCCTTAAAGGATGAGGTATTCGAGATCTCCCATCAACTCGTGACTTACGTTGATATCCGAAAGGATGCGGGTTCGCTTGGAGACTGGAAGAAGGAGAACAGCCGTACGGGCTTCAGGATCAACAAGAGTTGCAGAGGGCGCGGCGACTGGCTGGGCGAGATCGTCTTCCGGGCAATGGAGTTTTCCGACCGGCAACGCAAGAACACCGGCAAAGTGATTAAGGCCATGAATGCCGACATCCTGTGCCTTGTCGAAGTCGAAGGCATGGATGTGCTGAGAGCCTTTAACAGCCAAGTTCTTGGCGCCCAAAAGTTCAAACAGTTCGTCATGATTGACAGCCCCAACGATCCACGAGGAATTGATGTGGCCTGCCTCACGCGCGGCAAGATTATTGGTATCAAGACCCATGTCTTCGATGAAGGACAAGTCTTCAAGCCGGTTTTCAGCCGCGACTGCCTGGAGGTCGCCATCGACATCGACGGGTTGAACCAACCTGTGTTCGTGCTTTGCAACCATTTCAAGAGTCAGAGCGGTAAAACGGACGCAGACCGTCAGAAGTCGGCGGACAAGCGCAAAGATCAGTCTCGCGCAGTCGCTAGCATCCTGAAGGCCTACGATCTCAACAAGGACTATGTGGTCGTGCTGGGAGACCTCAACGAGGACACGGACAACGCATTCAAGAGCTTGGACCCGCTGTTCGACGTCGAAGGGCTGCACGCTATCGTCGATCGTAGTCTTCCAGCAACACAGCGCTTTACCTATCACTTCAGGGGTGGCAAGAAGGGGGAGCGCCTGAACCAACTCGACTACGTCTTCCTGTCAAGTCCACTTCACGATGCCGTTGTGGATCAGGGGTTTGAGAGGCGGGGGATTTTCGAAATCGACAAGATCACGGCAAAGGAGGGGGCCGAGCTCATCAAACCCTTCCCAGAGGTTACCTCTTGGGATCTTGGCGCGTCCGACCATGCCGGGGTTTGGGTCGAGCTGGACCTTTAACGAAGAGGCAAGCCCGTTGGACCCGCAGATATGTGATCACGGGAGCCATACCTGAGGGCGGGTACAAGTCTGGGCAGACTGAATATTCCTTGATGAGACTCCGTTCTGTCATTCAATGCGCGGAGCGCCTACAGCCGCTGCTCGTTGGAGCTATCCAAGAAATGAGTGCAGGTGGCTCCTATGGGTCGAAAGCCGTCGATCATTAGGGTCAACGCGACGGGCTGCTTTCAGCCTGAAGCAGACTTGACACAGTTGGGCGCCTGGTCTGCAGCGTTTGCCGTCGCTCATGCAATCCGTAGCCAAGACTGCTCCCGGCCAAGGGCGGTCGATGGCGAGCGAAAGCTTTTAGTTCGTGCGCGCCAAGAGCCAAGTTCGCTCGGTTCAACGTCTTTCTAGCGGAAGCAAAGGTAGCCGCGCCGGACCACTGCATAACTGACGAGAACTTCTGCGTCAGGCACCGCGCCCCAAGCGCGACTGCGTTTGCCTGTTGTACGGCGGTGGCTTGGTTGCCAAGTCGGTGCGCTCTTTGAGTTATGGAGGTGTAAGCTCTTCGCAAAGATCGTCAATCTGCGACGGGAATCTTGACGACTTTGATGTTCGCGTTCAGCGTTGAGAGTCGTTCTACATCGCCGCGAAGTTTCTCCAGGAGGTTAACTTTGCCAACCAGCACGAAGATGACAGGGCGCCCAAGTTGGAGGAGTTGGGCGACCTTTTGGAAGAAGGTCGCTGCAGACCGGATGCGCGCAATTTCAATTCCAATGCGTTCGGTTGTTCCAACCATGTTCGGCCACGACAGCAAGAAATCCATAACAAATGGAACCTCAATTGGCTCAAACGTGGCCTCTCTGAGCACAGACGCCCCCGTTAGCTCCGGTGACTCGTTGAGAATCTTTTGGAGGTACGCATGGAAAGCCTCTTCATCAGCTTTCCAGTCACCGACCAGAGGTGGAGTCCACTTCGAAACGCTAGTCAGCAACTTAGAAAGTCTGGTCTCCTCCGCCTCGAATTGAGTAGCAGCGCGATCAGTTGCAAACTCCTGAATTACGGCGGAACTGACATTCAGAAGATGGGGCAACGCACCGAGCGTCTGCAATCGCTGCAGTAGCTCAAAAGTTCCTTTGGAGCTCCTGACCGTCAAGACAATGCTGCCGGAAGCGACACCTATAACACGCGAGTCCGGTGCTATTCGGGCTATCGCTGCAAGAAGGGAACCTACTTGCTCCTTGGATGCCGCGTCGCCTGTGACACGCAATTCCCAGGTCACCACAGGCTCAGTCGGCGCCTCGGATGCCTTATCGAACAGCATCTCCGCTAACAAAAGCTGATCGAAGGCGGTCAAACTCTGATCTTGGCCTCTCCCTCCGCGCCGTACTGAAATCTTGTCGAACAGCGTGTTAAACGCAGGGTCCTCGGCTCGCCGGTCGCTCAGAGTTTTGTACATGAACTCCAAGCCGAGCCTAGTGTCATACCACTCCCCTTCGGCGGCATCTGGCACCAGTTGCGCAGCGCTTCGAAGGAGCGCCTTGGGAATTGGGTCTGAGCCTGAGAACTCCTTCAGTCCGCCAAGTCCATTGGCGCTGACCGACAGGAATTCGTTTCGGAGCTTCTGCACGTACTCTAGAGCTTGCCTACGGTCGTCTCTGACTACGGTAGTCCCAGCAGACGGAATACTTAGCGATTGGCGTTTGGCGACTAGGTCATAGAAAAAGTTACGGTCGAAGAAGCTGCGCGCCCCGCTCTTGTGTACGTTCGCCTGTAACTCAAGGTACGTTACGGGAACAATGCTCACTCCGGGTTCAACGCATGAATCTCGATGGAGGGGCTCGATCATTTCGAGCTCCAGTCGCTTCTTATGCGCGAATAAAACCTTCAGATCTGAGCATCTCCCAAGAGCGCTCGTTCCATCTGGGAACAAGTACACCAAATCAAGGTCGCTGAGCTTGGCGTCGAACTGCTCTCCGCACTTGTAGATGGCGCTTCCGAACAAGTAGAGTTTGCCACTTAATTCCTTCTGGACACTAACTGCCCATTGTTCACATAGTCCAATGGCAATCGCCGCTTCCCTCGTCCAGTCGCTCATGCTCGTACCCCCATCCCCACAGATCTAAGTGGCTGCCGACCTTGGCTGCTGGACTAAGAATGAGTCCTCAGGCTGCTACGTCGGGAATATTCTTGTCGCGTGACAGCGCGACGATGCTTAGATATGTTACAGCACCACAAGAAGTCTCGGCTCGCTTCAGCACCAGCACGTCGAGGAATCTCAGGTGGGCTGAGCATCGGCCTCGACTTCGGCCTGGCCAGCCGCCCCGAGAGATTCAAGCAGATATGCGCCAAGCCCTATTGGCTTGAACCATAAAGCCTCAGTCGAACGAGATGAATTTGAGTCAGTATTCTGTTCTGTGCTAAGCAGCCGATCGCGGCTCGACACTATAGTTGAGCTACCGCTACCCGGCGAGCCGACTCATCTGGGCCAACTTCCGCTATGGGTTGAATGGAGATGTTCCGAACGCCCAGACCACAGTCTGCTCTCAGCCTGAAGCGGTCTCTCTTATTCTGCCCTCATACGCGTTTGAGGTCGAAAGCCTCACTATGCATTCACCACCAGCACCTCATCCACCCTCGTGGTGTACCTAGGCGTCCTGCGCTCCTGCTTCACCGTCCACTGCCTAGGTTTCGGTCCCACCCCACTGCTCCCCATCACTACCGTTCCCCGCCCATAGCGCCGGTTCAGCCCATCCAGGGTATCCATCAATCGCGACCGGTCCTGTACCTCCTCAGGCTCAAGGCCCAGCTCCTGCTGCTCCAGCGCCTCCGACTGCAGCTCCATCAGCATCACACCCGCTTTGGCGTACTTGAATCCGGGTTTGTAGATCGAACCTAAACCCTTGAGTGCTGCTTCCACTAAGTGGGCTGTATCCGAGGTCGGCCGGCGCAGAGGCACCAGCACGGACCTCGAATACTGTTTGTCGTCCCGGAACGGGCTCGTGCGGATGAAGACCAACACTTTCCCCGCGTGCCCGCCTTGCTTGCGCAGCTTCTCCGCGGCCCGGCTGCCGAATGCGGTGACCGCCTCCCTGAGCTCAACCAGCTCCAGCACCGGATGCCCAAAGGATCGGGTGCAGGCGATCTGCTGCTTGGCCGGCGGCTCATCCTCAAAAGCGATACAAGGGGTTCCCTGCAGCTCCCGCACCGTCCGCTCCAGCATCACAGACCAACGTCTGCGCACGGTCGCAGGATCGATCCTCACCAGGTCGAGCACGGTGCGTACCCCCTCATCTTGCAGCTGGCGGCTGATCCTCGGCCCCACCCCCCAGACCTCCCCGACCTCGGTCGCCGCCAGGACCTCATCGAGCGCCTGTGCGGACAGAAGACCCAGATTGCAGACCTGGGCCAGGTGCTCAGGGTAGCTGCCAGGCTTGCGCTCGGCCGTCTTGGAGATGTGATTGGCCAGCTTGGCCAGGGTCTTGGTTGCACCAATCCCGATGCAGGTTGGAAGCCCAGTCCACTGCAGGACCCTCTCCCTGATCGTCTTACTGCGCTTGACCAGATCGCCCCGAATCCCTGAGAGGTCCACAAAGGACTCGTCGATAGAGTAGATCTCCTGAGAGTGACCCAGGCTTGCGACGATGCTCATCATCCGGTCACTCATGTCCCCGTAGAGCGCGAAGTTCGCCGACAGGGCCACCAGTCCCGCCTCCTGTTCCAGATGCCGGATCTGGAACCAGGGCGCCCCCATCTTGATGCCCAGCGCCTTGGCTTCGTTACTGCGCGCAATGGCGCCGCCGTCGTTGTTAGAGAGGACGACGACTGGACGGCCGTTCAGGGACGACCTGAAGACCCGCTCGCACGAGACATAGAAGTTGTTTCCATCGACCAGGGCATACATGGCAAAGACACCGTTTCCCGTCCATGCTCAATATTTGAAGCGCTTGATCGAGGCGGTGACCACACCCCAGATCTCTAGGCTCTGGTCCTCCCGCGGCACGATGTCGGGGAAGGTAGGGTTCGCAGCCTTCAGGCGCACCCGGCCGTTGAGTAGGTGCAGGTACTTGACCGTGTACTCCCCGTCCATCGACGCGACCACGATGTTGTTATTCCTGGGCTTCAAGGCCCGGTTGATGACCAGAAGGTCTCCCTCGTGGATCCCGGCCTCGATCATCGACGTACCTCGTACTCCCAAGACATAGGTCGACTTGGGATGGGTGATCAGGACCTCGTTGAGATCGATCCGCCGTTCCATCAAATCCTCAGCTGGCGAGGGGAACCCCGCCCGGGTGGTGCCCAGAAGCTCCTGGATCTCGATGGGGACGTCCTTGAGCCGGACGGGGACGCCTTGATCTAGAATACTGTTCATATATACAGTATACGCCGCGGGGGCCGACTTGGAATACAACTGGGGCATGTGTGTCAACTACAAAGCGCCTTCGGACTCAGAACAGTACCGCTCGGAGTACGAGACGGAACCGCCATCCGACCTGGGGCGCTTCGATGTCTGGCCTGGCTATGCAGCCGGCTTTATCCGGCGTCACCCTCATGCCGACGTGGGGGACGAGGCGGTGCCTGAGCGCGAGGCCCTGACCGGGCTGTTTGGCATGGTGCCCCACTGGGCCAAGGACACCAGTGGCGCCAAGCGGACCTATAACGCCCGAACTGAAACCGTGGCGGAGAAACCCAGCTTCCGGGATGCCTGGCGCAAGGCCCAGCACTGCATCATCCCGGCTGAGGCCTTCGTTGAGCCCGACTGGCGCTCAGGCCGTGCCGTGCCCACGATGATTGGGCGGGCCGACGGCAAGCCCATGGGTATTGCGGGTCTATGGACCAGCTGGCGCTCGGACAAGGGCGAGACGGTCCATAGCTTCACGATGCTGACGATCAATGCGGGCGACCATCCCCTGATGAACCAGTTCCACAAGCCAACCGATGAGAAGCGTATGGTCGTGATCCTTCCCGAGGACCGGTACGGCGATTGGCTGCGGGCCTCACCCGATCAGAGCTGGGAGTTTCTGAACCCCTACCCGGCAGAGCGACTGATGACCAGGGCACCCCAACAAGCTGCCCAGCTGTTTTGAGCATGAAGCATCTCTACGCTGCACTTCTGCTGGCTCTGGCCACGGTTTGCCAGGCCGAGGTGATCCTCGGCAAGGTGGTGGGTGTCATCGATGGCGACACCATCGATGTCCTGGATGCCTCCATGACCAAGCATCGGATCCGACTATCTGGGATCGACGCGCCAGAGAGAAGGCAGGCCTATGGGAAGAAGTCCAAGGAGAGTCTGAGCGACCTGGTGCTTGCACGTCAGGTCGAGGTCGAGACCCACAAGAATGACCGGCATGGACGTCGTATTGGCAAGGTCCTGGTCAATGGGCTGGACGCCAACCTGGCGCAGATCCGCCTGGGGATGGCGTGGTTCTACCGGGAGTACGAGCGTGAGCTCAATGCCGCGGATCGTGAGCTGTACGACCAGGGAGAGCGGGACGCCAAGCGTGGCCGGCTCGGGCTGTGGGTTGATGCGAATCCCGTGCCGCCGGGGGAGTTTCGGAAAAATTGATGTCCGTAGGAGTTCGGGCTTCGAAGGAACGTATGCAGCAGACTCGTCTGTGAGGATATGCTTATCCTTCCGCCAAGCGTGCAGCTGCGCCTCGTTTGCCGAGCTTGCGCACCTCTGCGATGGCTTGCATCTGGCTGGCCCGCGGCTTTGATTGTCCTTTTTCCCAGTGGTAAATCGTCTGCAGCGAAACGCCAAGCAGCTTTCCCATGTCTGCGGCGGAAAGTCCAAGCTTCTTTCGCAGGGAGGCGAAACCCGCAGCACGAAAACGCAATTGTGGGCTGTCAGCCGCGGGATCCGATGCCACAGTCTCTGGTTTAGCCTTACGCAGCTTCGAGATCAGACGATCTTGTTCGGCAATGCGTCGCTTGAGTGCGGCAATATCTGAGCGGTACTGAGCAGAGGCTTTTTTGAGGGGCAGGGTCTCTGCACGGATCTCTTTGCGAGCGACTCGGGAGATTTCTGCCCTCAGAAGGCTTGCGATGTTGGCCATATACGCCTTTACTAAAAGGTCAGCAATCTTAATCAGAACACGGTATAGGCGGGTAACTAGTTGAGAGGCGTTACCCGTCTCGCAGAATCACCTTTTCCGCAGAAGTTCGTTTGCTACTGGGGTCCAGTCTGAGTACTTCAACGAAGTTGAGGGATGAAATACGTAACCTGCAATGACCTCTCTGCCACTCACTTTCAGTTTTGCCTGGTATTCGGAGATGCCTTCGTGCGGAACTGAATTCAGCAGATTCTTCCAATTTTTTTGCCCGAGTACGAGGATTCTCTCGGGATTGAGTTTTTCAACGACCTGAACAAATGCAGGAACTGAATCACGCCACATTTGATCCGTTGGCCGCTGACGTGCAGCGTCGCCAACTAGAAACTGCACAAAGTTGTAGAAGGCTACATGCGGCCAGAATTCGGAAGGCCCCATATCGTTATCTGGGCCGAATATGATTCGGCGCAACTTAGTCGCAAACCTGCCAAAGCCACTTGGATCATCGCCTGCCAGATCATCGCCAACGCAATTGATGACGATATCGGCGTCAAATTGGCTCGGATTTTCAGTGTAGTTTGATTCGCCGACAATGAGCGTGCGGTACGGAAGTATCTTGGGTGTCTTAAAGCTCTCCCCGATCCATGGCTTGATCCATTGTTCGCTCACGATGTGGCTCCTAAAATTTGCGTTGGTGATGAGACGCCTATCTTGACTTGCGCATGCAAGTCAATCACCCGAAATCGGAAAAATCGGATGCTTTCAGATCGCTGCAGCCATTGAGCATGTCGTTCGCCAGCGCGCGTTTCTTGGTGAGTAGCTCGTCAAGCCGGACATCAAAGCTCGGGAAGTCCGGACTGACCACTCCGGGGTAATAGACATGCACCGTTCTCGTCTGACCGATCCGGTACGCCCGAGCCGTTGCCTGGTCTTCCTTTGCCGGGTTCCATGTTCGTGTGAAGTGAATGACGTGGTTGGCGGCTTGGATGTTCACCCCAAAGCCGACGGCCAGTGGTGAGAGGATGATGACCCGGAACCCCGGGGTCTCCTGGAAATTATTGATCAGATGGTGCCGGCTGCCTTGCGACATGGGATCCGCTGACGTATCACCGTTGACAATGCTGGGCGCGAAGCCGAAAAACGAAGCAACCACTCGTTGGATTTGAAGCTGGAGTTCCCGAAACTCACAGAAGATGATGACTTTATGGTTTCCCGTAGCGTCGGCTGCAAGCTCCCTGAGCTTGTGAGCCATCCATCCCATCTTGGGTGATTCGTTCAGCAGCCTTGTCATGGGGGTGGACTGCGCCTCCTTCTCGGCATAGCCGTGTGGATCCGAGCAGATCTTGCGGATGGCCTGCAGGGCCTGCAGCTGGGCTGATGGGTCGGACAGGCGCTTTTCCTGCAAGGTTTTCAGGGCTGCCGCATAGTGCTTGAGCTGATATACAGACATGGGCAAAAACTTGCAAGTTTGGTCCTCAACCGGAACTGGAAGCTCTTTGGCGACTTCGGTTTTCTTCCGGTGAAGAATCTGGGGCTTGATGACGGCACGCAGCTCCTCCACCCTGGCCCTTTGAGCATCAGTCTTGGCCTCAATGGGTTGGCGGTAGGTCCGCGAAAAGTGGTTGAGCGCCCCCAGCATGCCGGGCTGCACAAAATCGAAGAGGCACCACAGATCTGCCAGGGTGTTCTCAACCGGTGTTCCGGTACAGGCAATGCGGAACCTGACCTTCTGTTTCTTGGCCGCAGTCGTCACCAATGCTGACGGCGTCTTGATCTTCTGCGCCTCATCACAGACCATGATCGACCATGGTTGCGCCGCGAGAGAAAACTCCAGGTCCCTCATCGTCTCGTAGGTCGTCAGCACAATCTTATGACCGGCTACCCAGTTCTTTGCCAGAAATCTGTTCAGACCAAGTTGCTGAAGTTCATCGTCAATCTGGTCCTTCCGTGCCATGAGCCCGCGCAGGGATTGCCCGTAAAGCATCAAGACGGGTGGTGCCTGGTTACCAAAGAACTTCTGGATTTCGGCATGCCAGTTGTTGAGCAGGGCCACCGGCGCAACAATCAGGGCAGGCGGGAGCTGTGGTTCTTGCTCGAAGCAATTGATGATGAATGTCAGGAGTTGGATGGTCTTTCCCAGCCCCATGTCGTCTGCCAGAACAGTGCCACGGCAATGATGTGGAGATGCCTCCCAGAGATGTTGTAACCAGGCCACGCCGATTTCCTGGTGAGGCTTCAGTTTCGCTAAGGGGCTCAAGGACCTGGGGATGACCGCCTGCCTGTCCGCTGGCATGTCGAGAGCTTCTGCCCGCTCTTCGCTGTAGTCGATGTCTGCCAAGTTGCGTTTGATAATGAGCCGCTGCTTCGGATTTGCATCACCGGGCCTGCTGGCTGGGGAGAAAGTCTTGCGCTTGACGTCGATAAGGGCAGCTGCCAGATCGGCAAGCGCACGCTTGCAGTCTTTGATCGGAACCGGTGTTACCAGTCCTGGCAAGTGCACGGTGGGAGCGCCAGATGCTTCGGCGACCGTGACAGCGGCTTGTAGCGTCGCGATCTCCTCGAACTCAATGGGAACCAGCGTGGGTGCCTGGCCATTGGCTCCTGGAATCCGCACGCCCCCGACTACATTGCCTTCAAACCAGTCGTTGCTCTCATCCTTGCGGGCGATGACGGGCGTCATGAGCGGCTTGTCAACGCCTATCGCTTCCACGCGTTCGGCGTAATAGCTCAGGTCGAACACCTCGGCTGCAGTCCAGAGGACAGGGTTGCGCCACTCCCGCAGCCATTGTTCCAGCAAAATCAGGGTGCCATGTGTGTCGCTCTCGATCTCCAGTTCCTGGCCTTTGACCCGGATGCACTGTGAGCCATCTTCCAGTCCACGCCTGAGCCTGCCGATGAATGATTCGAGTTCATCGGGGGTTATGAGGTGGATGGGTTCTTCAGGATCCAGCGTAGCACCCAGTGACTCGATGAAAAGCTGGACATAGCTGATTTCCCCGTACTGCCCGCGTACATCCTGGGGGCGGAATCGCTTGAAGACCAGGCCGGCTTCAGCGCGGGCGGCTTCGAACTGATCGGGGCTGATGACCTCGGCGGCCTCGCTGCCCAGTACGCCAAATGGATTTCTGACAAATGCCTCTGCCCGGGGGCCGATGACACGTCGCCCATGCATGGCCTTGATTTCGGCCAGCACGTTTCTGACTTTAGGATCGATGAGGACTCGGACGAGAGACGCGCCCTCGGGTACGTCATAGCTTTCCTGCAGAGGTAGGCGATCAAATATGGAGAGCCAGCCTGCCGGCGCCTCGTCAAAACCGGGGATAACTTCCAGAATCTTGTTATCTGCTTCGCCCCTTTGTTCCATCGCCAGCCTGAGGCGGTCCGGTGTCAACACGATGGTCTTGGACACATAGTCGGAGACCGGGCAGCCGCTGAGGGTCGCGTACTTCCGGATGCGCCCGAAATGCTGCTCCTTGAATGACTGGGTGCGAGATTCCGGGGGCGTACTGTGGAATCGCGTCAGCTCATTCAGGAGGTGGTGCACCGTCTCAGGAACCAGCGTCAGCTGATCCCCGGCCTGTAGTACACGCCCCTTGAGCTTTGGGGTCGGTTGCAAGGGCCGGCCAGCCGGGTTGAGCCAGCCATCCATCAGGAGGGTGAAGCCGGGGTCGATCAGAGCGCCCTGGCTCTGAATTCGTGGGCGTGCCGATGTTTCCTCGGGGATGCGCAGGGCCGTCCGCTTGTCTCGGTATTCCGGGCTGGCGAGGAGCAGGTAGACCTCATCCCAGTTCAGGATGAATTCATCATCCCGAACAGCTCCAATACCATCGGAGCGGAGTTGTGCCAGCCGCGCGCCAAGTTCGGAGTGTTCGGCAAAGGCATAGGGATTCTCGAACCACCGCTCGGTCGAAACGCCGGGCAGCTGGTAACGGATACCTGAGTCGTCCAGCAAGATCTGCACATCGGAGCCGGTGCCTGTAGTGCTTGGTTTTTTCCCAAACAGTGATGTCATGGAGGGCATGTCTGTTATCTCGGCTTGTACCAAAAACCCCCGCCTTGCGGAGAGAAGCTGAAGCCGATCTTCTCAATGAGGGCGCTGAAGGTCTTGTTTGAGGTTCTGTCAGGAAGCATGACCCAGAAAGCACCATTCTTGTGGCGGTTGTCTTCCCACTCGATTCCCAGTTCTTCGCACTGTTTGATGACGAGCCTGAAATCGGCCTCCAGCAAAGGGCCTCCAGTTAGCGCGCTCATGGAGTAAGCCTCAAATTGATTGCCGGATGTTTGCGTCGGTAGTTCCCGGGACCCGTGTACCGTGTTGTAGGTTTGAGTTGCTCCGCTTGTGCCTGCTGGTCTTGGCCCGGCAGATGAACGCGTCTCGTCCCGCTGGGGGCCAGTCTGTAAAAGCTCGCCCAGGGAGGAGGGGACCTCCCTCAGAAGTTTGCGCAACTCGTAATCAAATTTGCTTTCCCAGCCGCTTCCCTGATGCAGAAGACGGCCACGCTGTGGGGTTTTCTGTTTCAGCTCGATATTGGTCTTGAGCCACTCGTTGTTCAGGTCGGTCTTGAACTCTGACGCAGCAAAGACAAAACAAGCATTGCCCGTCATGCCGAACTCGATGACAAGCAGCGGGCCTATGCGCATGACAAAAGCATTGTTCTGGTCATTGTTGTCATCCAGCTTTCTGGATCGCCCCAACATGCGCTTGCGGACACTTTCGAACGCGGCAGACTGATTCTTGCGGGCATCTCCGCCCAGAACAAACCACATGTCCGATATCTGTGGTTCCCACTTGAGCCAGTAGTTCAGGCGACGCACATCTGCCCCGCCATCGTGCGCTAGCAGCTCGAAGAAGTCTCGGATCAGTCGGCGCTTGAGCCAGCTCTCCACCATCTGCCGGGTGGGCTCGTGGTTCACATGGGCGTCCCATGCGGTGCGGTTGATCCAGGGGTTGCCGATCAGCTGCAGGCAGGTGTCGCGCAAGTTGTTGTGTTCGGGCTTGTTCGCGCACCGGGCGTATCGCAATACCGTCTGAACGGTGGCTTGCCGCGCCAATGTTTCTGAGAGTTTCAGCTCTGTTTGACCATTTGCCAGTTTCAGCACATCTGGGAGGTTCGCAAGAAAAACCTGGTCGTTGCCCGCGCAGACCTGCTTCACATAGGCCAGCAACGCGACGGGCCAAACCCACGATTCTGCTGATATGCCAAGGCCGTCGCATACCTCCTGCAACTCTCTGGTGTTGCTTTGCATCAGAGCGCTGGCATAACGGTCGCAGGGTGTGGCGGTCAGTAGGTTGCGATGAGCGATCAGTAGCCCAAGCCATTCCGGCGCCGTACTGCGTTGAATTGCGTCCGAGGCCACCGTGTCCATATGCTTGGCCAGAAAGGCTCGCAGCTGCATCCAGTTCCGGTGCCGCGGTGTCTGTTCTTCGGCAGTGTCGAGGATGTAGCCGAAGTAGCAGCTCAGCAGCCCCTGGTAGCCGCGTCGGAACTGCCGGGGCTGAGCTAGCTGCTTCTCGACGTTGGCGAGCAGTAGATGCAGCAGGGGCTCCCGGTCCAGCAGGCACCAGGAGTCCTGCCCAATCGGGATGAGGAGCCCGTGGCAGAGGTACTTGAGCTGGGTGAAGCTCCGGACCTCGGCATCGCGGGCAAAGCTGATGACCGAATCCTGAAGCTTGTCGGTGTCATCCATGCCCGCCAGATCGTTGCCTAGATCGCGTTTGACTACCTTCAGCATCTCGCTCATGGGGCGTGGATCTCCCCAGACCGGTGCGGAGAAGATGGTCCGGGGCGCCAGTCTGGTTTGCAGCTGGCTGCGTAAAAGGTCTAGCGATCGAGTAGAGGGCATCGCTCGTTCAGGTCCAGGGCTTGTTCAAGGGCGGTTTGGTCCAGCGGCGGGGGCGGCCTGCGCAACTCTTCGTTTCGCTCCTGCCGGGTCTTGAACTCAATCTTGTACTCAATGCGCCGGCTGTCATCGGCCGTGGCCCGCAGGGAGTTGAACGATGCGCCACCGACAAAAAACTTGGTGGCAATCAGCTTGCGATCGTCGCCGCTCAGTGGCGGCGTGCCATCTGCAGGCTTACGCAGCAACTCGCAGAGAACCCGCTCACTACGTTCCAGGCTGAGGTTGAGGTTGAAAAGATAGCTGCCCGATTGGCTAGCGTAGCCCTCAACCACGGCACGCTTGAACCACTTTTTACCTGCCTCCGAGGTGCGCAGCTGATCGAGCAACTGGGGTGTGAACTTTCTCAGCAAATCCCGCTGGGGTGGCGTCAGCGTGTTCTGTCCATTGCCGAAGAGACCCCGGGGGCCAAAGTCGATCGTATTTTCATTTACACGGATTCCTTCAAACTCCCTGGCCGTCACCACCTGTCTGATCTTGTCCATCAGCTCAGCGATAGCCTCCTTTCGCTCGTTGTCCTCGCGCTCTTCTTCAGACACCTTTTTGGTCACGGCCAGCAAGGCCACGCTCATGGCCACCAGCAGCAGCACCATCAACGCCGACATCAAATCCGAAAACGAGATCCAGAACGGCTTTTCGCCGTCCTCCCGAGTGCGCCGCCGCGCACCGCTGTTCATACCACCAAACATGGATCAGCCTTCCGGTGCTTAGTTGTTGCTGGGCAAGTCGTCGAGCACATCGGCCAGGTCCTGGATGGCGGACTTGAGATAACCCGTGGCCTGCGCCAGTTCCTGGTGGAATTTGGCATTGCCTTCACGCAACGTGGTCTCCATCTGCTTGGCAAAAGCACCGTGGGCCTCGGCCAGCACCTCGGTTACCCCTTCCAGGTAGGAGTCGGCCGACTTCTGGGCCTCGTTGAGGCGCTGGCTGGCCACCTGCAGACCGTTGATGAGATCCGAGGTCATGCCAGTTTCGCGCTTGGCGTTTTCTACGATGCTGCGCAACTCGGTCACCATCAAGGCCAGGGCATCGCGCACTGACTTATGCTCATTCAGCATCTGCTGGGTGGAGGTCAATGCCCTCCCCAGGGCGCTGGCGCTCGTGTTGAGCTTGTCCGCCGTACCGCCCAGCCCCTCGGTGGTGGCGCGTACTAGGTCCAAGTTGTCGGTCAGGCGGTTGGCGGCCGTCTGCAGCCGCTCGGCGCCCAGGCCCATGCGTTCGATGTTGGTACTGGTGCTGGTCTCCAGCCGCTCGACGATGTCCCGCATGGCCGCGGTGGTCGAATTGATGCTGTCGGTCAATTCAGCAACCTGGTCGCCCTGGCGCCCCAACATCTGGCTGGCCTGGTCGGCCATGGCGTTCTGGCGCGCCAGATGAGACTGCTGGATGTCATTCGCCTGCTGCTGCATATTGCTGATGAGGGCGCTGGTACTGTCCGACAGCTCGTTCATCATCTTCAGGGTCTGCTCTGCCGTCTCGCTCTGGCCCTGGGCCACGCTTTGTTTCAACTGATCGATGAAAAGGCGCATCTGATCATTGGCTTCGCCCTGACGAGCTTGCATCTGCTGCAAGGCCTCGTCCATCCGCTTGGCCATTGCATCCGCAGCTCCTGTGCCCGCCTGCTGGATCTGCCCGGCCAGCTGCTCGAAACGCTGGGAGGCTGTCTGGATGGTGTTGGCTGTCTGCACCAGCATTTCATTCATGCCTCGCATCTGTGAGCCGAACATGCCTTCCATCTGGGCGGTAAAGCTGGCCAGCACGTCGGTCAGCATCTTGTTCACGGCTTCGCCCTGGCTGTTGCCCACAGACTGCACTGCATCCGAGATCTTGGCCAGGGGGGCAGCCAGGCTCTCCGTCAGGCTGGAGGTGATGGCCTGCCCCAGCTGGCTACTGCTGGCGGTGATGGCCTGCACCTGCTGCTGGGTCAACTCGGTCAAGACCTGCTTCAGGTCTGTCACCAGAGATTCCTTCATCTGCATGGCCTGGGTGGCCGACGTTTCCGCAGCTTCCACCAGGCGTTGCAGGTATTCCTCGCCGGCCCCTGCATCAAACAGGCTGTCGATCAGGCCGCAAAGCTCTTCCAGCTGGGTGTAACGCTTGTTGATCACCCATTTTTCTGCAAGAGTAACCAGCATCGCCAGTGCGATGGCTGCACCGGAGAGCACAAACGCACTGCCGACGCTGCGGATCAGTGTTTCAAGGCTGTTGCGCACCACCTGGGCGTCGTCCGTCACAGCAAAGCCCTGCAAACCCAGGATCAGGCCGGAGAAGGTGCCGATGATGCCTAGGCCGGTCAGGATGCCCGGCAGGTGCTTGAAGAACTCGGTGCGCAACGGCGCATCAATCAGGGACTGTTCGGTAAAGAAGCCATTGGCAACGGCCGTGGCGCGCCAGCGGCTGACTTCCATGGAGCCCATGGCGTTGGGCTGCTTCTGGCCGTGCAAGGTATCGCGGAATTCATCCCAGCAGTGGCGCAGGGCAGGGCTGACCATCACTTCCTCGCGGAGCTGGTCCAGATCTAGCACCGGGCCGGCCTGCTTGAGCGCCGAGAGGCGGGCTATCGCCTGGGCAATCTCCTTGCCCGCGCGCAGGCCCGGCAGATAGAAGCGAAGCACAAAGTCCAGTAGCGCCAGGCCCAGCAGGCCACCAACGCCCCAGTGGATAGCGGTCGAGAGAATTTCAAAAGTTTCAGGGCTCATAAAAAAATAGGCAACACGCGGGGTTAATTTTTCAATTCGTTCCAGAGCCAGCCTGCAGTCGCAGCTGGATCTCTCGCTGTTCCTCATCGTTCAGGTTGACAAACCTGACCGCTCCATTCCGTGGAGAAAAAGGAACGGGGGGGTGTAGCGCCCTGACGTCGGACAGAACCCAGGCAAAGCGGAGCTTCTGCACCTCAGGCTGGCCCAGCCGGTCCGGCGTGATGCCGTGCAGATGTACGTTGGCCTGCATCGTCTGATCGCTCAACGGTCCCTGCACAGACATGATGGACGCCACACCTACGATGCGGCGTCCGCCTTTTTCAATCAGGGCAATTGGGCCACGTTTGCTGGTGTTGACGCTGCGCATCTCCCAGGTCTTGTGGCCGTTCAGGATTTTCTGAATGGGCTCCGGTTTGATGATCAGGCCGGAGCTCAGGGTGGCTTCTGCTGATGTCATGCCTTCTTCTTCCCGGACTCGCGCCCCTTCTTCGCTGGAGCCGCCGGACTTGATTGGTTTTCTTTCAGGCGGCGGAGCATTTCGGCGGCGGGCTCATCGTTCGGGTCCTGGGGCACTAGCTCACCGCGGAAGGCTTTGACCAGCAAGGCCGGGGTCAGGCGCTCTGCGGCAGTTTGCGCGGATTGCAGACGGGTTTCGAGGCGATCGGCGAAGGCGAAGAGGAGTTTGACGCGGCGGACGATTTCGAGTTGTTCTTTAATCGGAGGAACTGGCACTGGGATAGTGTTCATGTTCTTCTGATTCAGCTTGGGCTGTGCGGAGCCGGAAACGTAAGGAGTCAGGTCGATCGAGTTGATGTAGTAAGCCAGATATTCCTCTGGCGCACCGTTTTTGCATTTCAATACGTGTGCGTGGTTATTCACCCATATCTTTCCCTCGGCGATGAATGCGATCGGTTTGCTACGTGCAACCAAATTTGCGCCATCCTCACCGATCAAGAGAAACTTGCCCTCATGGGTGAATCCATCAATCGTGTCGATTGCTCCGGATGCTCCGTAATACGGATATTCGCCGCGCCGCTTCGCGCGGAGTTTCTCAGCAATGGGAACGCGCGCGCCGTCGTGGTTATCCGCGAAAGCTCCAAGATGGATAGTCTGCCAACTTTCCGCCGTTGACTCCTCCCCTCGCCAATCGGACGTCAATTTCCCAGCTGTCGCCGCCGCCAATACCGATTGTCGAAAGCGCTTGAGCAAGGGGGCAACGCGGGCGAGGCGGTTGTTCACGGCGTCAACGCGGGCCAGTACGCTGTCGAGTTTGTCGGTGATGCGCTTTTGTTCGGCGAGGGGTGCAAGTGGAAGTTCAAAATCTCGGACGTCTTTTGAGCGTATAGCCGGGTAGAGAGCCCCCTGAACCAGATCGGTCATGGCCTGAACAAACTCCAAGCTTCGAACTGTGTAGTAGATCCATCGTGGATCAACCCCCTTGGCCCGTAGCACGTCGAAGCCAGTTGATGCAATCTGTCCGTCGAGTTCAGGGGGGACCTGTGCCACAGCATTCAAATTAGGCCTGGTCATCGATACAAGGACGTCATCAGTTCGAACGGACTTCCTCGCCCGGCTTGGAGCATTTGCTCCAGTGAGGGCCTGCGGAGAGCTTATGACCTTCGAATTCCGGTCGATGGAAGCGATGTCAATGTATTGAAAATGCTCAGCAGCTTCTGGGACACGCTGGTCGACATCAGCGGTAACGGCTCCAAGCGGAGCGAAAACCCAGCTTTCGGGCACTTCCCAACTCATTCCGTGACCTCTGCGCCCAACTCTGCCAGGATTGCTTCCAATTCGGCGACGGCCGCTTCCAGCTCCCCCATGGCCTCCTGCGCCAATGCCGCGGGCTCCGGCAAATCAGCCGCATCCTCCGCGTTCTCGTCCTTGAGCCAGGCAATGTCCAGGCTGTCGCTACGCTCCGCGATCTGATCCCGGGTGAATTTGCGGAAGCGCCCTTGGTCACCCGTGTCCTTGCGCTTGGCCAGTGCCTTTGCGCTTCCCTGTGGGTCTTTGCCGAAGGCCGTTTCAAAATCGGCAAAGTGCTGATCCGTCAACTGGGTACGTTTGCCGAACTGCGGCATGTTGGCGCGCATGTCATAGACCCAGACTTCCCTGGTGTTGCCATCGTCCGTGGCGCCGCGGGTGAAGAAGAGCACATTGGTCTTGACGCCCTGGGCGTAGAAGATGCCCGTGGGCAGGCGCAGGATGGTGTGCAGATTGCACTTGGCCATGAGGTCGGTGCGGATCTGCTTGCCGACATTGCCCTCAAAGAGCACGTTGTCTGGCAGCACCACGGCTGCGCGGCCGCCGGGTTTGAGCCCGCGGTAGATGTGCTGCAGGAAGGCGAGCTGCTTGTTGCTGGTGGGAAAGCTGAAGTCGTCTCGCGTGGGCAGGCCACCGCCCTTCTTGGTACCAAAGGGCGGGTTGGTTAGCATGAGGTCAGCCCTGGGCAGGCGCTGCCCTTCACCGGATAGGGTGCTACCGACCCAGATGGGGCCGGCGGAGCCACCCTCGATGTTGTGCAGCATGCAGTTCATCAGGGCCAGGCGGTGGGTGTCGGGCACCAGCTCCATGCCGATAAAGGCATGCTTGCGCTGAAACTCCTGCTGCGCTTCGCTCAGGGTGAAAAGGTCGTCGGTGTGCTGCTTGACGTAGCGATCGGCCTCGATGAGGAAGCCGCCGGTGCCGGCGGCCGGATCCTGGACGACTTCGCCGGGCTGCGGCTGCATGACGCGCACCATGGAATGGATGAGCGGGCGGGGCGTGAAGTACTGGCCGGCGCCGCTCTTGGTTTCGCTGGAGTTCTTTTCCAACAGGCCCTCGTACAGATCGCCCAGGCCATCCTGGCGGGCGGAATACCAGTCCAGCGCGTCGATGTCTGCCACCAGTTGGGACAAATGGCGCGGTTCCTTGATGTTGGTGCTGGCGTTGGCGTAGATGGCGGCCACCAGGGGGTCGCTGGCCTCGCCCAGCATGATCAGCATCTTGCGGTAGTGGCTGTGCTGCTGGATGCCGTTGAGCGACTCCAGGTCGGACCAGCGGGCGCCCTTGGGCAGGCGGTGTTCGGTTTCCGTTTCCTTGGCCATTTTGAGGAAGAGCAGGAGGGTGAGCTCAGTGACGTACTGGTGGTAGGTGATGCCGTCATCCTTGAGGATGTTGCACAGGTTCCAGAGTTTTTGGACGATGTTGTGGGTGGACATGGTGTGGTGATGAATCAGGCGGCGTCTTGCCAGACGGCGTCTTCAAACTGGTGGATGACGTCGAGTGCCTTGCCCTTGAAGGCTTCGTTGACGATGCGGAAGCCGCCTTGGTTGGCGTAGGCGCCTTTGGAGAACGTGGTTTCGTCCACGACGACGCTTTCTTTCACGCTCTTGGCGATGCGTTCCAGCCATTTCTGCTGGGGTGGGGTCCAGGCTTGGGAGGAGAGGATTTTCTTCAGGGCACGGTCAACACGCTGTTCAAAGGGGATAAGGGGTGAGCCCAGGGCCAGTTGCCGTATGTAGCCGATAAGCCGGGCGGCAATGTCTTCATTTTTGGCCTGTTTCCAGGCGGTGCCGATCATGCGTTCTGTGAAGTCATTGGCGGCCAATGCTTTCTCCAGTTCACGCAGATCGTCGCGGGTGAGATCCCGAGGGCGGGTGATCACCAGCTCCAGGGCGGCAATCTTGTTGCGGTTGTCGGTGATGAATTTGCGGAAGGCGTCCAGATAGTCTTCCGGGCGTGAGAATGCACCGTAGCCGGTTTCCACCGCGAGGAGCTGGTCCGGATGATCGGAGATGACCTGCGCGGTGCCCATATTGCCCAGCTGCAATTGTTTGAGTGCATCCAGAAGGGCAGGGTATTGCTGGATAAACGAGGCCAATTCCCTGGGGCTGAATTCATGCAGGTAGGCTGCAAAACCTCCCGGCTCCTGGTTGGTCAGCAACTGAAGTGTCTTGAGGGCGTCAGCAATGGCGGGGTTATTCGCGGCGTGGCGCTGGGCGCGGCGGACCAGATTGCGCACCCGGACCACGATCTGGTCGGCAATGTCGTCAGCATGGGTGAGGACCTTGGCACCTGCCTCCTGGGTGCCGGTGACGACAGTGTGCGCTTTATCGTCAGCGAGTTCGGCGAACATTTGCGCCAGTGGAACCGTGACGTTCTTGACCACGGGCTGCATGGTGCTGACAGCGTCCAGCGCCTGATACAGGTCCACGGCGTCGTAGATCTTGAAGCTTTCCTTGCCGATATCCGGGCACAGGCGGGTGGCGCGACCCAGCATCTGCTCATAAAGGATGCGACTGCGCACCCGGCGCATGAAAACCAGGTTGCAGATTTCGGGCACATCCACACCGGTGGTCAGCAGATCGACCGTGACGGCGATCTTGGGCAACTGCTCGTTCTTGTAGAGGCGCACCAGTTCCGAGGGCCGGTCGGACTTGCCGGTGATTTTCATGACCGTCTTGTCATGGATGGGCCCATGTTCACGCTCTAGCGCTTCCTTCAGCAGGAGCACCACCATGTCAGCGTGGGTGTCATTGGCGCAGTAGATTAGCGTCTTTTCGTTGCTGTAGATGTCCAGGTGCCTGGCCAGCTCATCGCAGATGACCTGGTTGAACTTCTCGGTGATGACCAGCCGGTTGAAATGGTCGACTTCGAAGTCGAGTTCATCGGGCAGGGTTTGCTGCTGCACCTGGCCGGAACGGCTGTAGACGTTGACGACTTCACCCGGAGCGAAGTGGATGCCGTTTTTGGCTAGTGCGGTGACGAAGCGGACCGGGGGATCATGGTCGATCAGCCAGCCGTCGATCACGGCTTCCCGGTAGGTATAGGTGTAGACCGGCAGCCCGAAGATCTGGGTGGTGTGTTGGGCCGGCGTGGCGGTGAGCGCAATCTTGACGGCGTCGAACTGGTCTAGGACACGGCGGTAGGAGGAAACGTAGTCTGCTTCCGAGCGGAACTGGAGTTCGCCTTCTCCCATTTCGCGGTCCAGCGTGTAGCCCCGATGGGCTTCGTCGACGATGACGCAGTCGTAGCGGTCGATCGGGATGTCACGCCCATCCGGACCATAGAGCCGGTTGACCATGCCCTGGACGGTGGCGACATGGACCTTGGTGGCGCTGTCCGGGGCAGCGTCGTCAAGCTCCTTGAGGTCATAGATGTCCGTGAAGAGCCGGTTCTGCTCCAGCCGGAAATCCTTGAAGGCGTTCTGTGCCTGTTCGCCCAGGGTGTTGCGGTCGACGAGAAACAGGATCCGGTTGAAGCGCCGGGCTTTGAGCAGGCGGTAGACCAGACCGATGACGGTGCGTGTCTTGCCGGTGCCGGTAGCCATGGCGACCAGGCATTCGCGTTTGCCTGCGGCAATGCTGGTTTCAATGGCGGTGACGGCCTTGATCTGGTAGTCCCGCAGATTGAGATAGCCGAACGGCTCTGCCTGGAGCTGGTGTTCCGAACTGCCTTTGTCCAGCTCGAACATGCGGGACAGGCCCTCTGGCGTGTGCCAGCCGGCCAGAGCCAGAGCATGGTTCTCGGGGCGGCGCAGATCGCGGAACCAGACGCCGCTCTTACCCAGGAACTGGCGGTGAAATCCCCGGCCGTTGCTGGCAAAGACAAAAGGAATGCGGTACATGGTGGCGCCGGTGACGGTTTTGTGATGCGCCAGCCAGCCGCCGGCGTGCATCTGCTCTGTACCGTCCTTGAGGTAACCCAGGCTGTAACGCTCGGCCTGTTCGATGACGGTGGAGACATCGAGACTGAATTTTTTGGCTTCGACCACGGCCATGGGGACGAGACCCACAAAGAGCACGTAGTCGGCGGGGCCGCTTTCGGTGGGCCACTCGGCAATGGCACGGTTTTTCCCGGCCACCGGCCGTGCGCCCTTGCTGTATCGCAGGGAGAGGGTGTCTACTTCCCAACCGGCGGCGCGCAGCTGCGCATCAATGATGGCCCGGGTCTCGGACTCATCCAGCTCAATGCGATTGGTTGCGGCGGCCAGGGCGGTGGCGAGCTGAGCGGTCGAGGGCTGGGCGCTTGCACCAGGGGGGCTTGCTGGCTTTGCCGCAGCAGTTTGCAGCTCACGCAGCATGGCGTCGAACTCTGCCTGGAGGCGCAGCCTTTCGCGTTCTTCATCCTGTGCCAATTGTTCCCAGGTGGCACGTTCAGAAGCTAGAACCGCGCTCGACTTCTCCAGTTGCTCGCGTTTAGCCTTTTCGGCGACGGCTTGTGCTGCGGCACTCTGTGCCTCTGCGGTCCGAAGAGCTACCTGCTCCTCAAGACGGGAAGTCGTGGCCGCATAGTCGGTAATGAGCGGGGCCTGAAACGGACCCGGCTTGAAGCTGGTGGTGTCTTTGCCGAAGGCCCGATGAAACCAGACCGCCAGTTCACGCGCAACACGCAGGGCGGTCAGTGCCTGCCCTGTGCTGACGGGGGTTTCGGCGAAGCTGTGGGTGGCGGCATTTCCCTGCTGGCGCAGCAGGTGCAGCATGTCGGCCACGGATTTCTCCAGATGCCCTCGGCGCTGCAATGTGACCAGAAGATCGGCCTGCTTGGATTCGATGGTTCGTTCGAGACCAAATACGGCTGCCATATGGTGCGCGACCGCTTCGCCGAACTGGCGCAGCTTGAGTAGGCAGGTATTGGGATCCTGATGGGAGAAGTTTCGCTCAGCCGACGTGCATAGCTGCGCAAGCAACGGATGGTGTTGCTTCAGAAAGTCAAAGTTGCTCGTGGCTGCGTTTTTCAACTCTCGCATGTCCGCGGAGGCAAGTGCGCTTGCTGCCTCCCCCTGTGATTCTGATTTTTGCCAATGATTCTCACACGAAATGACATGCAGGAAGCCCTATTTGGCGTACTGACTGACCATCAAGGTCAGCTCTGACTTCACGGCTTCTCTCAGTTCAGCAGGCTTCAGGACTTCGACGTGATGGCCGTGACGCAGAATATCCATGATGAGTTCCCGTGCGTCGGTGAAGGGGAGCTCCAGAAGCAGCCGGCCTTCCGGGTCCAGACTGGTTTTCTGCTTGGGATGCCAAAGTTCACGGGAGACCCACCGCGCACGTTCAGCACTAAAACGCAAGGTGGCCCAATTGACTTTGGCGCCCGAAAAAATGCCATAGCCCTGGCCAATGAACTCTCCCAGATCGCTTTTGGGTACAGATTTGGCTGCCTTTGCTAGCACCGTGGCGTTTTCAAAGGAATCCATGGAAAACGAACGCATCCCGTTCTGTTTGTGGCACCAGGCGGCAAGATACCAGTTGCCCCGGTGGTGCACCAGCATCTGGGGCGAGATCTCTCGCTGGCTGGATTCGTTTCGGCCACGAGAGTAGTAAGTGATGTCCAGCCTCTCTCGGCGCAGGAGCGCGCTAGCGACTAGTTCGAAGTATTTTGCTGGGACCGGCCGCGCTGCAACCGATAGCAGCTTGACCTTGCTTTCCACATCTGACGCCGGGTGCTGGCCGGCTTCGATGACGGCACGCAAGCGGGCCTTCAAGGGCTCAAGGTGGGCCCCAAGCAGCCCCGGCTGGATCTCGGACAGCAGCGCCTGCATCATCAGCAAGGCATAGGCTTCACTGGCGTTGAACCAAAGTCCAGGCAGGCTTTGCTGAGACGAGGTGTCTGCCGTGTACCTGTAGCCGCCTTCGTCTCGATCCCATGCGATGGGCGCATTCAGGCGGCTGCGCATGTACTCGATGTCGCGCTTGAAGGTGGCCAGGGATACCTCCAGCTCAGCCAGCATCTTGCCCACAGGCACAACATGTTGGGCCTGAAGCAGGCTGTCGATCTTGTAGAAACGCTCGGTCCGGTCCATGCCGGCATTCTCCCTTTGGTGTGGCTCACCTGGTGAGCCACCAGCCCCAAATAATACAGTTGTCGTCACACATCAAAGGCTAGGGAATGCCCGACCATGAAGTTTCACAGATGGATGCGAAGGCGCCTTCGTCAGTGCTTTGCCTATGGCTGAAGGGGATGACCTTTGCCATGGGGCTAGGGTTGCTCTTTGCCGGGGCCATGACCAGAGACTACCCAGACTGGGACCTGGGCGTGAGTCTGGTCATGGCCTTCTCCACCCTGGCCACGGCGGAGTGGGCTGTCAGCGTGGTCTGGAAGCACCGCTGGGCCTGGATGCCATTGGCCGTTTTCTGGACCTGGCTGTCGGTGGATGGGGTTTACTGGGCCTACTGGAGCATGGTACGGCCCGAGGTCATGATTCGGGAGGGGCAGTGGCTGGCATCGCTTTGCCTGTACCTGCTTTGCGGGATCATCTGGTACAGGCTGGTGCCGATGGTGGCTAGCTGGGTTCTTGATGCCTGGGGAGGAAAAAACAAGGTGAGTTTGTACCGTGCGACCGTGAAGATCTACAAGACGCTGGACGACTTCCATGTCTGGTCTGCCAAGTACCGGCACTGGATGTTTGAGGTGGCTGAGGGCGAAGAGCACAAGATCTGGGTGTCCACCAAAGACCTGCGGGAGATCTTTCCGCACTTCCCGGACGATCAGCAGATCAAGACCATGTGTGCCAGCTTCCTGTTCTACGCCAAGGACCATAAAGCCCATTTCATCCAAGACGAGGCTTTGCACCGCATCATGGGCCAGACCCCGCGGCTCAAGACCAGCCCCGAGGCCCTGAAGTTCCTGGACTGGTTCGAGCGCAATATAGCGATCGTTGCCCGCAACAAGCGGCGTAACCGGGCCTTGGACGAGCACAATGAGACCCAGACGCAACGCTCCCAGGAAGTGTTGATCGGCCCATTGCCTGGGAACCTGGCACCACCTAACCTGAATGATCCGACACGGCCGCACACGGAACGCGAGCAGTGGCGGCTGGACGCCAAAGACCAGAATGCCCCAAGGGTTTACCGGCCCGAGCTGCGTCCGCTAGTGATGACCTGGCCGCAGTGGATCGGGCTCAAGGCCCAGCAACTGGGTGGATACTTTGGGGCTATTTGGCGAGGGGAGCGCAGCCTGTTCGAGACAATCGTCGTGGGCTTACTGCAGTATCACCTGCCGGTGCAGGTCCTGTACGCGATCTTGCCTGGGGAGCTAGACTTTAGCCGTGACTACCACTTTGTACTTTGGCTCAACCTGGGCCTGATGTTTTTTGCGCTGGGCTGCGCGGGCTGGCTGGCAGTCAGTTTGACCCGTTGTACTCGCCGGAGTTGGGCGTTGCACGGCGGGTGGCTTTGGGCGACGACCACTTTTCTGGTCTTTATCCCTCTGGTACCAACGATGGTTGCCCGCGGCTGGGAGCAACACCTGATTGAAGAGTGGTGGGATGTGGTTAGCGGCAAGAACCGGCCCGCGGAGGTTTACGCGGATCCTTACCTGGGACGCGTCGTGATCAAGGGTCAATTCCGACTGGGTAGCGCTGATGCATTGGAAGCGGTTCTGAAGTCCAACAAGAAGCTCCAGGTGGTCCAGATCGAGAGCCCTGGTGGTTATGTGGCCGAGGGCTTCCGCATGGCCCGCCTGATTGAGCAGTACAAGCTGAGCACGGTGTCATTTGAAGACTGTCATAGTGCCTGTACCTTCCTGCTAGTGGCTGGGGAAACACGCTACTTAGGGCCCATGGTGATGGTCGGCTTCCATCGATCGGGCACCAAATATGGTCCTGTCGGGGACGGCTGGAGCTGGACGGACCACCAAATCGCCAAGTACTACCAAAGTCGGGGAGTTCAAACAGCCTTTATCCGAAAAGCTCTGATTCCTTCGATTAGAGACATCTGGATTGCGCCGCATGCCCAGATGTACGAATCAGGATATGCCACCATGAAGTGGGAGGAGAGACCAGCGGGTCTGTGAATTCAAGTATGGGACAAATTACAGATATCCAAAAAGGGGCACATCACATCTATCACCAGAAAATAGGGAGTTTGAGCAGCCGCCAGGTATTCCATCGAGCCCTGACTTTTTCAGCCAATGGAATCAAGTCGTCTTCTGCGAATGGCCAGCTCTCTCGCAAGGTCGGTCATGATTCCCAGCTGAGTCGACCTGAGACAAATCAATATCTAAGAAACGGTGCGTAATGAAAGAGCAGATTGTTTGCAAGTTCAGCTTTGTTTGTGATCAAAGATGGGATCACTTGCGAGAAATTGAGGGAAACTTACAGGCTCGTTTCTGTACGGTCTGCGAGAGCCCTGTATACCTGACTGAAAGTTACGAGGAACTCGCCACTAATGTGGCGGCTAAGCGATGCGTGGCAATACGGGCATACTTACCATTTGGTGGCATCAGCGAGTATGTTGGTAGTGTTGAGCTGGATAAATGGAGCTTTTCTAGCATTGATCCAATCCTCGGTAGAACGCTCGAAGAATTGGAGTTGGCACCTCAGATTCTTCAGAATCTCAGCATGTCTGGCATTGCCTTGATTGGGGACTTGGTTCAACTGTCCGATGAAGATGCGGTGCAAATGGGGTGCCTACCTGGCTCAGATCTTGTCGAAGTGAAGGAGAAACTAGCTGAACGAGGGCTCACTCTTGGAATGCGTGTAGAAAATTGGGTCGATTACCTCGAACGACGCAAGCAAAAAATGAGGTAGATAGATTGACTGTCTAACAGAGGATTACAGCCAATCCTCGGACGGTATCGTTCTGAAAGTGTTAAACAACTGCTCACACAGATGTCTCGGGCTCCACTAGTTTTGTGGTTAGGTAGGAACGCTTGGCGAAGCCCTACGGAAATGGAGCAAGGTGGATCGAACAGAATGTTTCTGTTTGAGCAATAAATTCAATCTAACCCGGGGCATCTACTATGTAAACAAGAAGTTTGAGCATTGATGCAGCATTCAAGGAAATTTCTAGTCCTTTTGCTCGAGAGATCTCTCCTGTGTCAGTTCTTGTTCAAGTGCGGCACGGCATTTCGTGACCAGATCATCAATACGCGCTTCACCGAAAGTCCTGCGCATCGCGACGCTTTTTGCGTGAGCTTCAACCTGGCTCATAGAGAAAGATGCGTGTCCATCGCGGTAGGCGCGATTGGCTAAAAGACCCAAGCGTAAGTGCTTTTGGATGACGTTGCCTTTGACATACTCAAGGAGATCACTCATGGCCTGGTGACACTGAGGTTGGATTTCGGAGTTTCTATATGCTGTGTGCTCCACCAATCTGATGCTTATAGATTCATTGGGGCTGGGGAC
>JACCDS011268323.1_pt1 | contig 35669 bp, 32 predicted proteins | sample 7446441 | NCBI WGS metagenome assembly JACCDS01 (sample SAMN15323445, study PRJNA562643) | freshwater metagenome | isolation source: river surface water | place: USA:Blue River Watershed | collected 2017-08-17
AATTGAAGTAAAAAAGTTTCGGGGTGTAGCGTAGCCCGGTATCGCGCCACATTTGGGATGTGGAGGTCGTAGGTTCGAATCCTGCCACCCCGACTTTATTTGACTAGAAGTAGTCACAGGGTCCTGTAGCTCAACTGGATAGAGCAACTGCCTTCTAAGCAGTAGGTTTCAGGTTCGAGTCCTGACCGGATCACCATTCAAAGCGGAAAGACCTTCCGCTTTTTATTTTGATTACCGATTCCGTAGCTCAGCTGGTAGAGCAATACACTTTTAATGTATGGGTCCTGGGTTCGAATCCCAGCGGGATCACTAAAGCAGACTATTCATAGTCTGCTTTTATTATTTTTAGCCAATCCGATTTTTAGCTATGGCATGGGTCTATATTTTGTACTCGAAAAAAATCGATAAGTATTACGTTGGAGCCTGTACCGATTTGGATCGCAGGTTTTACGAACATAATCTTGGTCGCTCTAAATTTACATCTACAGGAATACCTTGGGAATTGGTTTACACCGAAGAATGGGAGGATTTGGTTTTAGCAAAACAGCGAGAACTGAAAATAAAAAAGATGAAATCTAGAATTTACATTCAAGAACTAATTCGAAAAGGGAAGCCGTAGCTCAGCTGGTAAGCCTGTCCCGAAGAATTTCGGGAAGCATCCCGATTTTAATCGGGAGGGTCCTGGGTTCGAATCCCAGCGGGATCACAAAAAAAGCAGGCCGAAAGCCTGCTTTTTTTATTCCACTCAATTTATCGGGCTTCTAAAAAACTTAGATATCTCCGATTTCTTGCTTCTCGGCTCTTATCTCTCAAAAACTAAAAACCACATAGACTCCTAGAAAATAAAACCCTATGTGCCTATGTGGTTTACTGGAAGACTCTTGATTCGTTTTATCAAGGACATGGTACTTTATACATTGTACTTCGTACTTGGTACCTGGTACTAACCCTTACAACTTCTTAATCATCAAATTCCTATAGTGCACCACATCGCCATGATCCTGTAAGGAAATTTTTCCCTTTTTATACTTACCAAAGCCAGGCATGCTCTTGAACTTACTCTTTGCAATCAGCGCTTCCCACTCTGGAGTAAACAGCTGCGTTGAGACGATATTCACCCCATTCAAAAAGAAGTCTAGTTTTCCTTTGTTGATTCGAATCTCGGCCTGATTCCACTCGCCTGCGGGCTTTACGGTCTCCTTACTGCTCACGATCAAATCGTACAAATCCCCCGCTCTATGGCTGATGATCTTTGCATCAGGGTGACCTGCATTGTCCAACACCTGCATCTCAGGGCCAGTTTGCCAAGGATATTGGTACTCTGGAGATTCGTGAACCAAGAAGATTACCCCACTATTTCCATTGGGAGCAATTTTCCACTCGTACTTGAAATGGAAATTTTCAAACTCCTCAGCAGTGACGATATCGCCTCCATCACCTGTTTGCCAACCCGCTTTATTGGCCGCATCCAGGTACAATTCGCCATTTTCAATTTTCCAAGCCTTGCCCACTGCTCCTCCTCCATACTTGGTCCAACCTGCAAAGGTCTTTCCATCAAATAGTGGAGTCCATTCCCCCTGCACCTTAGTTTGTGTAGGAATCAGTTCCTTTTCAGTTCTGGGAGCCTCGATAAAGGCCATCCCGAGTGCGGCACTTGCTAGAAGTGCGATGACTTTAGTTTTCATGGCTTATTTTCTTAAAAGTAAAACGTAACGCACCATGTCCTTGGCATCTTCTTCAGACAAGTTTGGATGAGCTGACATCGGGATTTCGCCCCAAACACCCACTCCACCCGCGATTACTTTTTGTGCGAGCAGGGCGACATTTTCTTCCGTATTCTCGTATTTGGCTGCGACATCGGCATAAGATGGCCCGATCAGTTTACGTTCCACTTGGTGGCAACCGGTACAATCGGATCCCTTTACTTTTTCCAATCCCTTGATGTAAACAGGATTGTCCTTGTACTTGTCTTCTAGAGAGACCTCTGCAGAGGCAGTTTCAGTAGAAGTAGTTCCTTCAGCGCTCGCTTCTGCTGATTTTTCACCTCCTCCACACGAAAAGGCAAAACCTGCCAAAAGGACTACTACACTCGTTGTTAGAAAATTTAGTTTCATGGGTTTAATTTGGTTATCGATTTAAATTCCTAATACTCTTCTATTAAATGCTTCATCTGCACCTGTACCGACAAAGTCATCAAAGGCTTTTTCCGTAACTCGGATGATATGGGAGTCAATAAATGGTGCACCTTCAGCAGCACCCTGCTCAGGATGCTTGATGGCACACTCCCACTCCAACACAGCCCAGCCACTGTAATTGTACTGCGAAAGTTTGCTAAATATTCCTGCAAAATCAACTTGCCCGTCGCCTAATGATCTAAATCGACCCGCACGCTCTACCCAGCCCTGGAATCCACCATACACTCCCTGCTTACCGGTAGGATTAAATTCCGCATCCTTGACGTGAAACATCTTGATGCGCTCGTGGTAAAAGTCAATGAACTGTAAGTAATCCAAGCACTGCAACACAAAGTGGCTTGGGTCATACAGAATATTGGCGCGCTTGTGGCCTCCTACTTTGTCAAGGAACATTTCGAAGGTAATTCCATCGTGCAAGTCCTCGCCCGGGTGCAGTTCGTAGCAGACATCCACGCCTACTTCATCGAAAGCATTCAAGATCGGCATCCATCGGTTGGCTAGCTCGGTAAAGCCTGTTTCCACCAATCCCGCAGGACGCTGTGGCCAAGGATAAATTGTATGCCACATCAAGGCTCCAGAAAAGGTAGCGTGTGCATTCAGTCCCAAATTAGCAGAAGCCTGCGCAGCATACTTGAGTTGCTGCGTAGCCCAGGCAGACTTTCCTTTCAGGTCTCCCTTCAAATTTGCTGGCGCAAAGCCATCAAATAGTTCGTTGTAGGCAGGATGTACCGCCACCAACTGCCCCTGCAAGTGCGTGGATAATTCGGAAATTTCCATCCCTGTTTCTGCAACAATCCCTTTGATCTCGTCCGCATAGGTTTTGCTCTCGGCGGCCTTTTGCAAATCGATCATGCGTGCATCCCAAGAGGGAAGCTGTACGGCTTTGTATCCCAAGTCTGCCATGTAGTGGCAGATATTTTTTAAGTTATTGAAAGGGGCAGCATCTCCAGCAAATTGTGCTAGGAAAATACCCGGGCCTTTGATTGTTTTCATACGACTTAGTAAAAGATTAGAAGTTGAATTTATTTCTCTACGATAAATGGGGTCCACTTTTGCTCCGACTCAGTGCTCCGCAGGACATGGTCGATAAATGCCATCCCACGGATGCCATCCTCGATGCCTGGATAGTCTTCCCACTCCCATTTCGGAGTCGTTCCTTCCCGATCCGCATAAATGCAGCGGGCAAAATTGCGATACAAGTTGGCAAAGGCCTCCACATAGCCTTCCGGATGACCTGCAGGGGTGCGGGTATTTTCTTGTGCCAAGGAACCTAGATAGCCAGTGCCTGCTCGGTAGATTTGGGCTGGCACATTCGGAAAGCGAACGGTCAAGGAATTATTCAATTCCTGCTCCCACTCCAGTCCTCCCTTTTCCCCATACACGCGAATTTTGAGGTTGTTTTCACAGCCTGTATCAGTTTGAGAAGCCATCAAAACTCCGGATGCTCCATTTTCAAAGCGTAGCAAAACTACTCCATCGTCATCGATAGGTCGCCCTGCAATTTTGATGTATAGGTCAGCACAAAGCTGCGACACCTTTTGTCCAGACACATATTCTGCCATATTGAAGGCATGAGTTCCTATATCGCCCATGCATCCTGCCAACCCGTTTCTCTTTGGATCCGTTCTCCATTCTGCCTGTTTGTTATTCTCGGTTTCTAGGAGTTTGTACAACCAGCCCTGCGGATATTCCACGTAGACTTTACGCACCTTCCCAATCATCCCTTCCTGTACCATCTGCCTAGCCTGCTTGATCATTGGGTAGCCCGTGTAAGTATGGGTAAGCAAAAAGCGCCGATCCGACTGGCTCACCACCCGATACAATTCCTTGGCCTCTGCATAGTTTAAGGTAAGTGGCTTATCCAGCGCCACATGAAATCCATGTTTCAATGCCTTGACGGTGGGATCAAAATGCATGTTGTTCGGTGTGACGATAGCCACTACATCCATTCGCTCCCCTTCGGGCAACTGAGATTCCTTGGCAAATAGTTCATCGTAACTCCCGTACACGCGGGTAGGATCAAGTCGAAGTTCATTGCCTTTTTGGATGGACTTGGCAGGATCGGAACTAAACGCTCCACAAACCAATTCAAACATTCCGTCCATCAGCGCCCCGTTCAAGTGAATCGCTCCAATAAAAGAGCCGGGGCCACCTCCGACGAGGCCAAGTTTTAATCTTTTTGTAGTCGACATGGGTACTGAATTAAATTGGGTCTAAGGTTAAAATTTGAACTAGGGAAGGGATGAAATTCCCCGTTTTTCTTCCTGAAAACAGCGATTTTATGACCAGCAGTCCAAGTAAGGTATGGGCGGCTCGAACAAACTTTTTGAACGCTTTCTTTAAATTCTCAAAGAAGATGGGTAAACTACTGCAAAAACATCAAAATTTTAAATTTTACCCCCAAAAAAAGTCCTCATTTTACCCCCTACCCCTACTTATGGCCCTTTTGGTAAAGATTCGCCTATCCCTAATGATGTTCCTGGAATTTTTCATTTGGGGCTCCTAGTTTGTCACGATGGGAACTTTTTTGGCTACAAATACGGAAGCAACCGATCAAGAAATCTCCTTGGCCTTCTCCACCCAATCTTTTGGAGCCATTCTCGCTCCCTTTTTGGTCGGACTCATCGCAGACAGGTATTTCCAGGCACAAAAAATTTTGGGTTCAATCCACCTCTTTGGTGCTGGCTTACTTTACCTGCTCCATGAAACCCAGACATTTGACACCTTCTTTCCCATTTTGTTGGGGTACATGATTTTGTTTATGCCCACCCTGGCCTTGGTCAACTCCATTTCATTTAACCAAATGAACCATCCTGAAAAAGAGTTTTCAGCCATCCGAATTTGGGGAACCTTGGGCTGGGTAACCGCTGGATTTCTCATCTCCGCCTTGGCCTGGGATAGCCCAGCGGGACTGGCCCAAGGGCTACTTGAAAACACCTGGAAACTCGCCACTGCTGCATCCCTACTCCTCGGTGTCTACAGTTTTTCCTTACCTGCTACTCCTCCCCAGGCCAAGACGAGCGGTCCTTTCCGACTCAAAGAAGCCTTAGGGCTGGATGCACTCAGCCTACTTTCCCACAGAAACTACGCCATCTTCTTCCTCTCCTCCATCTTGATCTGCATCCCCTTGGCCTTTTACTACCAAAACGCCAGTCCATTTTTGACCGAGTTGGGCATGGAAAATTCAACTGGAAAAATGGCCCTTGGACAGGTGTCCGAAGTTCTTTTCCTAGTAGCTCTTCCCTTTTTCTTCTCCCGATTTGGGCTGAAAAAGACCTTAGCAGTAGCCATGCTCGCCTGGGTGATCCGCTACCTATTTTTTGCTTTTGGTGATACAGGATCAGGAACTTGGATGCTGCTCACAGGCATTATCCTTCATGGAATTTGTTACGATTTTTTCTTTGTGAGTGGACAGATTTATACCGATGCGCATGCCGGCAAAAAATTCAAATCCGCGGCCCAAGGATTGATTACCTTAGCCACCTATGGGATTGGAATGCTGATCGGCTTTTGGTTGGCAGGACAAATCTCCAATTTCTACCTACTTGAAGGAAGGCTCCACGATTGGAAATCAATTTGGTTAATCCCTGCTGGGATTTCCGCCCTAGTTTTCCTATTTTTCATTGCTGTTTTCAAAGCAGAAAAAATTAAAGCCCAAAACTAACCCCAGCCCCACATGACCTTCGACTCGGGAAGACGCTCCTCCTTTAAAAAAATGCTCCTCGGCGGTGCCGCAATGGGCACGCTCTCCTCCTTGGATTTCAAGGAAAAGGAAACCTACGCACTCAAAGGCAATATCAACCATGGCGTGTGCGCCTGGTCCATGCGTCCACTTAGCCTCGAACAACTCTGCGCACAGATCAAATCGGTTGGGGTAGGCGCGATTGACTTGATCAGTCCTGCCAACTGGGATCTCCTCAAAAAATACGACATCCATTGCTCCATGTGCAACGGCGCGGAGATTAGCATTGCCGATGGATTCAACGAGCCTAATTTTCATACCCAACTGGAAAAAAACTATTTGGAACTGATCCCGCTCGTGCAAAAAGCAGGCTACAAGAACGTGATTGCCTTTTCAGGAAATAGACGAGGCATGGACGACGAAACAGGCTTAAAAAACTGCGAGATCGGAATTAAAAAAATCCTCAGCCAAGCTGAAAGGCACGGGGTGATCATCACCATGGAACTACTCAACAGCCGGGTAGACCACAAGGATTACATGTGTGACAAATCTGCATGGGGCATCGAACTGTGCAAGCGTATTGGAAGCGAGAACTTCAAACTGCTTTTCGATATTTACCACATGCAAATTGACGAGGGCGATATCATTCGTACCATTCGAAACAATCACCAATACTTTGGGCATTACCACACCGCTGGTAATCCAGGAAGAAATGACTTGGATGAGAACCAAGAAATAAATTACCCTCCCATCATGCAGGCTATTGTAGATTCGGGTTTCAAGGGCTATGTTTCCCATGAATTTATCCCGAAGGGAGAAGATAAAATTGCTGCACTGGGTCATGCCGTGCAGGTTTGCGATGTCTAATAACTATTAAACCAATACCATAAAATGGCAAATGAAGCGTATGACGCAATTGTAGTTGGGTCAGGAATTAGTGGCGGATGGGCCGCAAAAGAGCTTACCGAGAAGGGCCTTCGTGTGCTCCTCCTCGAAAGAGGCCCAAATGTCGAGCACGTAAAAGATTACAAATCGGCTACCCTAGCCCCTTGGGAAGTACCTCACAGAGGTCGCAGAACTCAAGAGCACCTCAACAATCACCCCAACTTGAAGCGTGACTATGTCCTAAATGAACTCAACCTGGACTGGTGGGCACACGAAAGTGATTCTCCCTATGTAGAAGAAAAACCATTCACCTGGTTTAGAGGCTATCAAGTCGGAGGACGTTCCCTGCTTTGGGGAAGACAATCCTACCGCTGGTCGGAAATGGACTTTGAAGCCAATGCCAAAGACGGCATCGCCGTAGACTGGCCGATCCGCTACAAGGACATCGCTCCTTGGTACAGCTATGTAGAAAAATTCATTGGCGTTTCTGGATCCAAGGACGGCCTGGACATTTTGCCTGACGGGGAATTTCAGCCACCCATGCCAATGAACTGTGTGGAAGAAGCAGGCGCAGCCAAAATCAAAGAACACTACAAAGGTGCCCGCACCTGGACCATCGGAAGACCTGCCAACATTACGCAGCCACTTCCTGGTAGACCGGGATGCCAATACCGCAACAAATGCTCCCTCGGCTGTCCATTTGGAGGCTACTTCAGTACCCAGGCTTCTACCCTTCCTGCAGCAATGGCAACTGGCAAGCTCACGCTTCGCCCTTGGTCTATCGTCCGCAGATTGATTTACGACAAGGACAGCCAAAAGGCTACTGGCGTGGAAATCATCGATGGGCAGAGCAACCAAACCATGGAATTTTCTGCAAAAATCATTTTCCTTTGCGCTTCTTCCTTCAACTCCACTGCCATCTTGATGCGCAGCGCCACGGACATTTGGCCTGGTGGATTGGGCTCCAGTTCAGGAGAGTTGGGTCACAACGTCATGGACCACCACTTCCGCTTGGGCGCGAGCGGTACCTACGAAGGATTTGAAGACAAGTACTATTTTGGTAAGCGTCCTACCGGCTTGTACATCCCTCGATTCCGAAATGTGAATGGAGACAAGCGAGATTACATCCGAGGCTTTGGTTACCAAGGTGGGGCCAGCCGCAGTGGCTGGAGCCGCGATGTGGCTGAATTGGGCCTAGGTGGTCCGATGAAGGAAGCGCTTACGGAGCCAGGACCTTGGTCCATGGGCATCACTGCCTTTGGGGAGATTTTGCCTTACCACGACAACTTGATTAAACTGAGCGATACGGTGAAAGACAAGTGGGGAATGGAAGCCTTAGTCATGAATGCGGAAATCAAAGAAAACGAGCAAAAAATGCGCGTAGACATGATGAGCGATGCGGCAGAAATGCTCGAAGTAGCAGGTTTCAAAAATGTAAAAACCTACGACAATGGCTATACTTTTGGTCAAGGAATTCACGAAATGGGAACAGCACGGATGGGCAGAGATCCAAAGACCTCGGTCTTGAATGGCAACAACCAAGTGTGGGATGCCAAAAACGTATTTGTGACGGATGGAGCCTGCATGACCTCTGCAGCAGCACAAAATCCTTCCCTGACCTACATGGCCCTGACCGCAAGAGCTGCTGCTTTTGCCGTTGAAGAATTGAAAAAGCAAAACCTCTAATCCGACACGAACATGACCTTAATGAATAGAAGAGATGCGCTAAAATCTGTGGTACTCCTAATGGGAGGAACTGTCCTCGGTTCAACCGCAATTCTAACTGGATGCGCTCCCGATTCACAACTGAAGGATTTGAACTTTAGTGCGGAGGATCTGGCGTTTTTAGATGAGATTGGTGAAACCATCATCCCGACGACCGACACCCCAGGAGCGAAGGCGACCAAAATCGGGGAGTTTATCCAGATGATGGTGAAGGAATGCTACGATGCAGATCAGCAGACCACCTTTATCACCGGATTGAATACCATCCGCACCGATTTCAAAGCGGAAAAGAGTGTGGACTTTATGGAAGGAACTCCAGAAGATCGCTTGGCATTCCTCAATGCACTGCACCAAAAGTATGTGGCTAGTGGAGAGGAAAAGCAACCCGAAATCATCCACATGCTTCGCGACTTGACCGTGCTGGGCTACTTCAGTTCAGAGATCGGTGCTACCCAGGCCTTGCGCTTTGTGGAATCTCCAGGACGATTTGACCCCTGTGTGGATCATAAAAAAGGAGACCGAGCCTGGGCTTAACTTAGAATTCAAGCTGCCTGCCTTTCACAAGGGCAGGCAGTTTTTTTTAGCTCGCTTTTTAATCCGCAAATTCCTCTTGAACAGGCTTTTTGAAGATGTAGATGTAAATCACCAAAATGAAAATTAAAAGTAGGGCCAGTTCAAACTGCGCCCAGATTTGAGATCGGTTGATCAAGGTTTTTGCCTTGGAAACGAGTTTTTCTCCTTCTTCCAACTGAATCGCACTCAATTTCTCCAAGTCTTGCTGCGCTCGGGCGATCTTTTGATCGTAGACCTTGACTTGGGCTTCATTTACACCTGAAGAATCATTGTAGAGGAGTTGGTAACTTTTGATGCTAAGATCCTTCTCAATAATCCGCCTGAAATCAGCCAGCAAAGCCGTTTCTTGTTCGGTCAACTGCGTTGCCTCAAAGGCCTCCAAAAGTTTTAAAATGGCTTGCTCTTCTTTGGAGATCTCGGCAACCACTTTGCTGTAGTCGTAATTGATCGTACAGTGGTCCACCAATTTTTGAATGGTAAATAGCTTTTCAGAAATCTGAAAAATATAGCTCTCCATGAGCAAGCGTTCTTCGTACACCTCAGAGAGCGTGCTGCTCACCGCACGAAAAGATTGGCGTTCCAACAGGTTTTTTCCGTAAAGCATCACCACTAGCGCTCCAATAATCAGGAAGCCGCTTATTTTTCGTTTTTTATAGGAAGTTGCCATAGCAGTAAGTAGTTCTTACTATTTGTAAAAGATAAGTAAACCAGATTCCACCTCATTCCCAAGGGATTTGAGGCAAATTTCAAGGGTTTTGATTCGGATTTTGATTGTACACGCGCACGTAATCCACTTCCATGCGTTGCGGCCAGATCTGTGGATCGACCCCCTCCTTACCACCCCAGTTGCCACCCACCGCCAGGTTAAGAATCAAGTAAAAAGGTTGGTCAAAAGGCCATTCTTGGTAGCCATTTCCGGTGTTTTTGAAGGTAAAATAGTGCTTCCCGTCAATGTAAAAATCCATTTGATCCTTCTTCCAATCCACCGCATAGGTATGAAAATCGGAAGCAAAATTGGGCACCAGCAGCTGCCCTCCTTTTTGGGTTCCTTGCAGGTGATTGAAAGCCTCCGTATGCACCGTCCCATGTACAGTTCCTGGATCATAGCCTACATGCTCCATGATGTCTATTTCTCCACTCTTAGGCCAGCCACCAAAATTATTCACTTCGGGAAGCATCCAGATCGCTGGCCAGGTCCCGCGTCCTTGAGGCAATTTGGCCCGAACTTCGATGTAGCCGTATTGCCAGGCTCCCTTGCCTTTGGATACCAGTTTGGCTGAGGTATAGCCCTTGGGCTGACTTGCATCCGCATGGGCCTCCACGAGCAAGACCCCTTTTTGCACGCGTGCATTCTTCAATTGTCCTGAAGTGTAAAGTTGAAGTTCATTGTTGCCCCATCCATGATCCCCTACCTCAAGGCTCCATTTGGCTGGATTGGGAAATCCTTCCTGCTCAAACTCATCCGACCAAAGGAGTTTGGCTCCTGGGGTTGATTCTTGAGCATAACTCGAAAAAGAGAGAAGAAGACTTAGCAGCAGGAGGCAAACAACTTTCATAGCAAAAAGAAAAACTTTTTAAACTGGGATTAGGTTGACAAAAACGAGCAGGTATCACTTTAGAATCGAGGATAACTCCTATTTTAGCAACTAATATACTCCCAAAATTATGGCATACTACGTTCGACTCGGACAAATTCCTCCAAAAAGACACACCCAGTTCCGCCAACCGGATGGCAGCTTGTACAAGGAAGAATTGGTGAGCTCCAAAGGGTTCTCAGGAATCTACTCCAACCTGTATCATATTTACAATCCCAATGAAGTTAAATCCATCGGGAAACCCACTCCCTACAGTTGGACTGCAGCCGATGCCCATGGACTCAACCAAACGCACCTCAAAACCTCCGAAGTAGGAATCACTGGGGAGGATTACCTCAGCGCACGTCGCATGCTCCTCATCAACAACGACGTGATGATGGGCATCTGCACACCCAAGCAACGGAAGATGGATTACTTTTTCAAAAATGCAGATGGAGACGAATTGATCTACATCCACGACGGGGAAGGGGTCATGTATTCCCAATTTGGAAAATTAGTGGTCAAAAAAGGAGATTACATCGTCATTCCAAGAACGACCATTTACCGATTTGAATTCAATGAAGAAGGCCCTTTGCGCCTATTGGTGATGGAATCTTCGGGACCTATCGAAACGGTCAAGCGTTACCGAAATGAAGTCGGCCAACTGCTCGAGCATTCGCCCTACTGCGAACGAGACATTCGCCCCCCACACGAAATTCACTTGGAAGAGCAAAAGGGAGATTACCTGATTCAAATCAAAAAGCAGGGCATGCTTCACCCCTACCACTATGCGCACAGTCCTTTAGACATCGTGGGATGGGATGGCTACCTCTACCCCTATGCCCTGTCTATTCACGACTTTGAACCGATCACAGGGAGAATCCACCAGCCACCTCCCGTGCACCAGACCTTCCAAGCAGCAGGCTTTGTGGTCTGCTCCTTTGTACCACGCTTGTTTGACTACCATCCTTTGTCCATTCCAGCACCTTACAACCATAGCAACATTGACTCTGACGAGGTGTTGTACTATGCCGAAGGAGAATTTATGAGTAGAAAAGGGATTGATCGAGGATCCTTTACGCTACACATGGGAGGCTTGCCGCATGGTCCACATCCAGGAACGGTGGAAAAATCCATCGGAGCCAAGGAAACCCATGAATATGCGGTCATGCTGGACACTTTCCGGTCCCTGCAAATCACCACCGATGCTTTGGAGTTTGTAGACAAAAACTACCCCATGAGTTGGACTACCTAAAAAAACAAAAACCGGATGTTACTCCGGTTTTTTTTTATGGGGTGAGGGTGAGGGTGAGACCAAACTTAAAGGCCCAAAAATTTCAATTCCTCTTCCAAGGAGATTTCCTTGTGCTTGTATTCTTGTCGGTCCAGTAAACTCTTTTCCGTAGAAAGTCGGTTGAGGCTGACCGAATGCACGTAGTACGCTTCATCCCATTCGGGACAATTCGGATGTCCCTCTTGCACCAACTTCTTACAGATCAACTGCTGTACAAAGCGCGCTAACTGGTCTACCGAAAGGTTACCCGGCAACTTGATCAGCAAGTGAATGTGATTCGGAAGGACACTAAGATGGGTTTGCTTCTCGTAAAAATCCAAAGGCAATTCTTCGAGTACTTTTTTGATAGACCCCACCATTTCAGAGGTAATCAACGGCGCATGTCCTTTGGTCCAAAGAACGAGGTGCGTCCAGATATTTGAGTGTGAATGGGGCATTTTGAGAAACGTATAGACTAAAAATAGAAACAAAAATTTTATTCTCCAAGTAAATCCTTGATTTTCAGTAAGTAATAAATTGGATTTATTCAAAAAATAGAAACGAAAAAGGGCTCCCTCTAGCTAAGGAAGCCCTTTCTAAAAAAATTGGAACGGGAATTTGTCTGAAAATTAATTTCCAAGTACTGCTTGAATCGGCTGACCAGTGGTGCCATTCGGCATCCGGATTTGCAGCAAGGCTGCCAAAGTTGGTGCGATATCCGTAACCGAAGCATAGCTTGAGCTTTTGCCTGCCTTGATACCCCAACCATAAAATGCGATCGGTACATGCGTATCGTAGGAGTAGCCCGAACCATGAGTGGTGCCTCGCTTGCCACCCACCAACCAGGCTGGTTCCAAAACTAGCAAAACATCCCCAGAAGCCTTGTGATTGTAGCCCAGCTGCAAGAGCTGTGCTCGGGACTGGGTGAATTCCTGACGACGAAGGTCTGCTGCAGTGTAGGATTCTTTAACTCCAGCAAATCCCAAGACAAACTGGGCAATATCACGCTGCATCTGTTCCAAGTCCATTTTCTTCTCTTGGATCAAGGCATGATTTAGGAATACTTGCTCGTTGGAGAAATTAAGAATCCAATCCCCCTCACCATACTTGGCTAGCGCAAAGCCTTTCAACTGACCCTGAACCATCCCGGAATTGAAATTTCCAGCAGGAATGCGTTCACTTAATAGGTATTGTGGCACATCTGCTACGGCATGATCCGCGGAGAGAAATACAAGGTATTCGCCCTTGCCCAACTTTTGATCCAAATAGGTGAAGAACTGAGCCAACTCACGATCCATGCGCAAGTAATTGTCTTCCACTTCGATGGAAGAAGGCCCGAAACGGTGCCCAATGTAATCTGGGCTGGAGAAACTGATCGCTAGAAAATCGGTAACCTCCCCTTGACCCAATTTCTCCCCTTCCAAGGCCGCATAAGCAAAATCCAAGGTAAGACTATTGCCATAAGGAGTAGAAGCAACCAAACCATAGCCCCCATTGGCTGCTTTCAAGGCAGGTAAATCGTATGGAAAACTAGGACTATCCTTGCCAATAAAGGGGGACTCAAAGTCGTTGTGATCCGGAAGACTATTCACATAGGTCTCTACCGGAAAAAGGGTTTTCCAAGTTTGGCTTAAGTAATGATCCGGACGCTTCTTCGCATTGAAATTTACCACCCAGCTCGGCAGAGTTTGCTTGTAATAGGTAGAAGTCATCCAGTCCCCATTCGCATCGTCATACCAATACGCATCTCCCGTATGTCCCGCTGGGAAACTTGCACCCCGGTCCTTGATTGCTATGCCTACTACCTTGGAGCGCTTGCCGGTGGATAGGCGCAGCTCGTCGGTGATGGTCGTGGTCAATAGGTTTCGAGGGCTAATTTTCCCATTTTCAGGAGTTCCCCCCACATTCGAAACCAAGGAATCCTCCGCACAGTAAATCATTTTCTTCAAAGAAGGCACGTACCAATTGTTGCCAATTACCCCATGCGTTGCCGGTGTAGTGCCGGTGTAGACGGAGGCATGCCCAGGTCCAGTGTAGGTAGGAATGTAGTTGTAATGCCCATTGGTCATCATGAAACCCTGCTGGGTAAAGCGCTTAAATCCGCCTTCTCCAAATCGGTCGGCAAAGCGGTAAAAATATTCCTGGCGCATCTGGTCTACAATGATGCCCACCACCAGCTTTGGCTTTTTGGGAGCTTGCTGTGCAAATGCGGCAGTACCCAGAGAAATTGCCAGCAAAATGCCAAAAAAGAATCGTTTCATAGGAATTGGAGAATTTTCTCAAAGATAGGGATTCGAAAAGTTTCCTTGGTTAAACTTATGTTAAATGGCACTAGGATTATCCGCAATCTTACCGGTGGCTCCACTCGTCTATTAAAATCTGCGGATAATCCGTTGACAGACCACTGGCAGTCAACGGTCCACAGCTCACCTAATTGAATCTCAACCCTTTTTTTCTGTGGTTACGTGGTTAAAAAGTGGATAATCAAAAAAATAGTAGGCTTACAGAGGCCTAGCAGCCGGCGCATCAGGTTTCTGTCTTCCAGACATGAAATTTTCCCTAACTTGCAGACGGATTTATCCGTGTACACCCCATGCAAACCTATTTTCGGATTCTTTCCTACGCCCGACCCTTTGGGAGATTTATTCCGGTTTACATCGGGTACACCCTATTGGCCATCGTGTTTGGCTTGATGAACTTCACGCTACTCAAGCCACTTTTTGATGTGATTTTTGAGCAAGTGGCACCCGAAAGTTTAGAGAAATACCGCATACAGCCTGAATTTACCCTCTCCCTGGATTACCTAATTTCCCTTTTCAACCACCTCTTTCTAGAGGTGAGCGAGACTTACGGGAAGTTTGGCACCTTGCTCTTTGTTTGCTCCATCATCGTCGGATCGGTATTCCTTTCCAACCTATTTACCTACCTTTCCGGAGTGGTGCTGGCGAAAGTGCGTGCCCAGGTCATCAAAGGCATGCGCATGGATATTTTTGAAAAAGTAAGCGCCCTCCACCTGGGCTACTTTTCCAACGAACGAAAAGGAGACCTTCTCTCCAAAATGACCAATGACATTCAGGAGGTGGAAAATACCATCGTGCAATCCCTACGGATCTTATTTCGAGAGCCCGCTACCATCGTGCTGTATTTTGGGGTGCTCTTCTTCATGTCGGTGCCCTTGACCCTTTTCACGATTTTAATTATCCCAATTTCTGGGGCCATCATTGGCGGCATTACCCGTCGACTGCGAAAAACAGCCATCCAAAGCCAGCAATCTCTCGGACGCATTGTCAGTATTTTAGACGAGACCTTGGGCGGCATGCGCGTAGTGAAAGCCTTCAATGGGGAAAAATTTGTACAAGGAAAGTTTGATTCCGAAACCGACTACTACTCCGATGTCAATGTGAGCATGGCTCGGAAAAATGAACTGGCAGGGCCCATCTCCCAATTTCTGGGAGTAAGTGTGGTGGCCGGTATCCTCCTGTACGGGGGCAACCTGGTGCTGAGCGGAACCTCCGAACTCTCTGCCTCCAACTTCATCACCTACATCATCATCTTTACACAAGTACTGAATCCTGCCAAGGAGATCTCCCGTGCCGTATCTACGATCCAGCGCGGCATTGCCTCCGCAGACCGAATTTTTGAGGTGGTTGACACGACCAACAAACTCCCATCTCCAGCGAATCCAAAACCATTCCCTGGGTTTAGCAAGCAAATTGAATACAAAAATGTGAGTTTTGCCTTCGGGGAAAACAAGGTCCTAGACCAAATCAATTTCACCCTTGAAAAAGGGAAAACCATCGCACTCGTGGGCCCTTCTGGAGGAGGAAAATCTACCTTGGCGGATTTGGTGCCCCGCTTTTACGACCCAAGCTCGGGGCAGATCTTGGTAGATGGAATCGACCTGAAAGACATTGCTACCGCCACTTGGCGAAGCCAACTGGGAATCGTCACCCAGGAATCCATCCTGTTCAACGATACGGTATTCAACAACATTGCTTTTGGCATCGATGGGGTCACCGAGGCACAGGTCATGGAAGCCGCAAAAATTGCGAATGCCCATGAGTTCATTAGCAAGCTGGAATACGGGTACCAAACCAACATTGGGGACCGAGGATCCAAACTCTCCGGTGGACAGCGGCAGCGTCTGAGCATCGCGCGAGCAGTACTGAAAAATCCTCCTGTCCTGATCTTGGATGAGGCCACCTCGGCATTGGACTCCGAATCGGAACTACTCGTGCAGGAAGCCATCACGAAGCTCATGAGCAGCCGCACTACCCTAGTCATCGCGCACCGTTTGAGCACCATCCAACATGCGGATGAGATTTTGGTGATCGATAAGGCGAAAATCGTGCAGCGAGGCACCCATGCCGAATTGATGGCGCAGGAAGGGCTGTACCAAAAGCTTTCCACCATACAGTCTGTCTAGACGTCCAATTCATCTGAGAACTGCTCCAATAGCGACCTGTCGATCCCTGATTAATGTTGACCGGTTTTTAATAGAAAACTACCACAGATCAAAAAGAATAAATCAGCGTCTTTTTCCTTTCGAATCTGCGTGAGAAAAAAAAATAATCCGCGAAGATTTAAAGACAATACATTTTCTTTCCCGCGGATTTTAACAGAAAACTACCGCAGATCAAAAAGAATAAATCAGCGTCTTTTTCCTTTCGAATCTGCGTGAGAAAAATCAATTCAATTCGACGGTATGTGGACATGAATTGCACCAGAGGGGCATTGTGCGAATAGAAAAATTTGCCCCCCTCACCGAATCCCTTATAAAATAGGCTATATTCGTAGGTACACTTTTTTAAACTCAATCATGGTTGCAAAAACTTTTGGAAGCGCCGTCTCTGGTGTGGACGCCAACCTCATCACCATCGAAGTCAATGTGGGCCAAGGCACCAACTTCTTTATGGTCGGACTGCCCGACTCCGCAGTCAAAGAATCCCAGCAGCGCGTGGAATCGGCACTCAAGTATTTCGGTTACCGCATGCCTCGGCAGCGTGTCGTGGTCAACTTGGCTCCGGCAGACCTCCGCAAGGAAGGTTCCGCCTACGACCTCCCCATCGCCATGGGCATCCTTCAGGCCTCGGAACAGGTCAGTTTCCCTACCCTAGCCCAATACGTGCTGATGGGCGAACTCTCCCTCGACGGCAAACTTCGACCCATCAAAGGGGTGCTTCCCATCGCCATCGAAGCACGAAAGCGGGGGTTTAAGGGATTTATTCTTCCACTGGAAAATGCCAAGGAAGCTTCCATCGTCAATAGCCTAGACATCATTGGTGTAGAAACCCTAGATCAGGCCTCAGACTTTTTGCAGGGACAGCTCCAAATCGAACCGCTGGTTACGGATACACGAGAACTATTTTACCAAGGCATCGACACCCCTGAATTTGACTTTGCAGATGTGCAAGGACAGGAAAACATCAAGCGTGCCCTAGAAATTGCCGCTGCTGGGGGCCACAATGTGATCATGATTGGCCCTCCAGGCGCTGGAAAAACCATGTTGGCCAAGCGCCTGCCTTCCATCCTTCCCCCGCTGAGTTTGCAAGAAGCCTTGGAGGCCACCAAGATCCACTCGGTTGCCGGTAGACTCGGGAAACAGGCTTCCCTTCTCGCACAGCGCCCTTACCGAAGCCCACACCACACCATTTCGGATGTAGCTTTAGTCGGAGGTGGAGGCAATCCCCAACCCGGAGAAATTTCCTTGGCTCATCATGGGGTCTTGTTTTTGGATGAGCTCCCTGAATTCAAGCGCTCCGTGCTGGAGGTGATGCGGCAGCCCTTGGAGGAGCGCAAGGTGACCATCAGCCGGGCCAAGGTCTCAGTGGACTTCCCGGCCAACTTTATGCTGATCGCCAGCATGAATCCCTGCCCCTGCGGCTATTACAACCATCCTGAGAAGGAATGCGTCTGTGGGCCAGGCATCGTCCAGCGCTACCTGAATAAGGTGAGCGGACCCCTGCTCGACCGCATCGATCTGCATGTAGAAGTCACTCCGGTCAAATTCGAGGAGATGACCTCCACCCGCAAAAGTGAGTCCAGCAGAGACATTCGGGAGCGGGTGATCAAGGGCCGAGAACGGCAAAAAATACGATTTGAATCGAACCCAGAGGTTTTTTGCAATGCGATGATGCCTTCCCACCAAGTGAAGCAGGTGTGTCAGATCTCTGAGGCCGGCAAGACCCTCCTCAAAACCGCCATGGAGCGCCTAGGCCTCTCTGCGCGTGCCTACGACCGCATCCTCAAAGTAGCCCGCACCATTGCGGACATTGCCGAGAGCGAGGACATCCGCGTAGAGCACCTCGCCGAAGCCATCCAATACCGCAGCTTGGATAGAGAGGGCTGGGCGGGGTAGAAAACAAGAAAGCCCTCGATTATTTACGAAGGGCTTTCTACTTTTAAACTTGATTCGTAAAAGGTTTATACAGGACTTCAGTTTCCTTATTTACACAAACCTGCCGTCAACAGTGGACTATCAACCGTTGACAAAAATCAAATGTCAAACTTAATCCCCTGGGCCAGCGGCAGCTGGGTGGAGTAGTTGATCGTGTTGGTTTGGCGTCTCATGTAGGCTTTCCAAGAGTCGGAACCCGACTCACGACCTCCGCCAGTTTCTTTTTCTCCTCCAAAGGCCCCGCCAATCTCCGCACCCGAGGTGCCGATATTCACATTGGCAATACCACAATCCGATCCAGACACGGCCAAGAAGGCTTCGGCTTCCCGCATATTCGTGGTCATGATCGCGGAGGAAAGTCCCTGAGGAACTCCATTCTGCAAGGCAATGGCCTCCGGCAAGGAACTGTACTTGATCAAGTATAGAATGGGTGCAAAGGTCTCGTGCTGCACGATGTCGAAGTGGTTTTCGGCTTCGTAGATGGCCGGCTTCACGTAGCATCCGGACTCATAGCCTTCTCCTGTAAGTACGCCTCCTTCTACAACCGCTTTTCCTCCAGCCGCTTTTACCTCTGCGATTGCTGCCAAGTACTGCTCTACTGCCTGCACATCGATCAAAGGGCCTACGTGGTTTTTCTCATCCAAAGGATTGCCGATAACTAACTTGCCGAAAGCAGCGGCTAGGCGATTTTTTACGGTATCGTACACACTTTCCTGCACGATCAAGCGTCGGGTAGTGGTGCAGCGCTGTCCTGCCGTACCCACTGCCCCAAACAAGGCTCCACGGATGGCGATCTCTAGGTCGGCATGTTCGGTGATGATGATGGCATTGTTGCCACCCAACTCCAGCAAGGATCTTCCCAATCGCTCACCCACTGCCTTGCCCACTTGCTTGCCCATTCTGGTGGAACCCGTGGCAGATACCAAGGGAATCCGTGCATCATGAGACAGCAAAGCACCGATCGACGCATCCCCAACGATCAAGTTGGAAATCCCTTCTGGCAAACCCTGCTGTGCAAATATTTTTCCTACAATGTGCTGGCAGGCGATTGCGGAAAGGGGTGCTTTTTCTGAAGGCTTCCACAAACACACATCCCCACATACCCAGGCTAAGGCGGTATTCCAAGACCAAACGGCTACAGGAAAGTTGAAGGCTGAAATAATGCCTACAATCCCAAGCGCATGCCACTGCTCGTACATGCGGTGACCGGGACGCTCAGAATGCATGGTCAAGCCATACAGCTGTCGCGATAGGCCTACCGCAAAATCACAAATGTCAATCATTTCTTGTACCTCACCCAAACCTTCCTGGTAGGATTTACCCATCTCGTAAGACACCAACTTGCCCAAGTCGGCTTTTACCTCGCGCAAGGCATTGCCAATCTCCCGAACGATATCTCCACGCTTGGGAGCAGGAACATTCCTCCAGGTTTCAAAGGCCACCAAAGCCTGCGCGACGACCGCCTCGTAGGTTTCGGCTGTTGCCAACTGCACGGAGGCAATTTTTTTGCCATCGGCAGGAGAAAAAGATGCCAGGGAAGCGGCTCCTGAATCGAGCCAGGTGGTACCTGTGGAAGAACCCAAATTGGATTCGTGGATGCCAAGATTTTTTAAGGACTGCTGAATGCCAAAAGGATCGTTCATGGGAGAGTTGTCTATTGATTACGCAAAGTTAAAATTTTGCGGCCCACTCTTCCGCTACTTTCTAAAAATTCTAGTTGGATTGTACTTTGCAAAGGAGGAGGCAAACTTTTGAGCAGGGTGGATTTTATAAACCAGCACAAAGCGGTAATTCCCAGTATACACTTCCTGGGTCAGGTTGCCAACATTCGGAAGAATCAGATTTTTATGGATGTAGTTGACATTCATCCCAAACCGAGGTCCATTGTATCCCAGATAGGCACGGGCATGGTAGCCCCAGCCCAATTTCCAATTTCCCTGCTCCCCTGGCGGATCTTGATTCCAAGCGGTACCAAGACCTAGATTTCCAGTAAAACTCCCGGTGGCAAAAAACCCTTTCCCAAACACCAAGGTGCCAACCATCCCTGCATTGGGACCCAATTGCAGAAAATCCGCTTGTTGGAAATTCTGCTTTGGAGCCAGCTGTGAAGGAATAATCAAAGAATCCCCAGCAATCTGTACTCGGTAGGCTTCAAAACCAACCACTGGAGAAAAAGCGGACTTTTTCTGGATTGCCGATTGGTGCACTGCTGCAGCCATGGAGATTTGATCTCCCTTAAAAATATAATTGGCATGAATCCCCACTTTGAGTACATCCAAGTCTGGACGCAGGTAACCTTGTGCCTTGCCGATTCCACCTGGAATGCGGTACCCTTGGTAAAACTGCCCGAAAAAATCAATCACCCAGTTTTTGGGATAAATATGTCCCTGAAGATCAAAGAATCGCGGGAAATCAGTTTCCCGATTTCGGTTTAAAAACCCGAAAGGATAGGCCAAATTGAGGGTTAGATTTTGATAGGTAAATCCAATTCCTGCATTCAATCCGCTATTGGGTTGGTAGGTAAGGTCCTCACTGGGAAAGTGGAGTGCCGTGAACTTGCGGGACATGTAGCTGCGCAGCACCAGCACTTCGGGATCCTCCGCTACATAGGAACTGTCCCAGCGGTTTTGGGCCGAGAGGATCCCTGAACTAAGAAAAAAGTACAGCAAAAAGACGGGAAGGCTTCTACCCATGCTAGGCAATTGATTAGTGACCTCAAAGGTAACCAAAATGCGGAAGCTCAGAGGGCCCTCAAAGTTCACAAAAAATGGTAATTTTGAACCGAGGCATTTTGCCTCCCCAAGAATTGCACCATGGCTACCCAATCCTCTCCACTCCTGAACTTGAAAAGAAACCTCCAGCAGCGCTGGAAAATGATTCGATTCAATCTAAGTGCCTCCAACAATCCCCTGTTTCTAGGATTCTACAGACATTTCTACAATCCGAAAAAAGGAAGCCTATCTGATTTTTTGAGTCAATACTCGAAGTCTAAACCGGGGAATTTTACGGTAGTTCAAATCGGCGCCAACGACGGCATCACCCACGATCCTATCCACAAGTTTATCAAAAGAGACGACTGGAAAGGGGTGCTGTTGGAACCGCAGCCAGATGTTTTTAATGAATTCCTGACCAGGATTTACGCCAAAAACAAAGGCATCACTCCCCTATGCGCAGCCATTGGTGAAAAAGACGGCAGCCAGCCCATCTACAAAGTGGGGTTTTCGTCCATGCGTTGGGCGACTGGTCTGGCTTCCTTTTCCAAGGAGAAAATTGAACAGGCCTTTAAAGACGGCATTGTAGCCTCCAACTGCAAACGCTTTGGCATTGAGATCCCTGCAGACCAAAGCCAGTGGATCAGCCAGGAAGAGGTGCAAGTGATCGCGCCAGCCACCCTGATCAAAACCTACGGCTTGGACCACATTGACTTGCTTCAAATCGATGCAGAAGGCTACGACTTGGAGGTGATTCGGATTTTTGACATTCCCAAGACCCGACCGCAGGCCATCATCTTTGAAAATGTGGGCTTGAATGCCGCAGATTATGCGGACTGCCTCCAACTTTTGGAAGAGCAGAATTACCAATTGAAAAAATTTGGACCCAATACCCTAGCCCTACAAAAGCCGCTGGGTGAATTTGCTTCCTTCTTCAACGCATGACACCTGGATTGATTTCTGTCCTTGTCCCTTGCTACAACCAAGGGATCTACCTGAAAGAAACCATCCAATCGGCGCTGGCCTCCAGCTACCGCCCACTCGAAATCCTCATCATCAACGACGGTTCCACGGATCATTCCTTGGAAATCGCTAAGGAATTGGAAGCCCAGCATCCGGAAGTTCGGGTACTTGATCAAGCCAATGCAGGCGTCACGAAAGCCCGAAATGCAGGAATTGCTGCTGCCCAAGGGGAATACCTATTGCCACTGGACGGAGACGACCTGATTTCACCAGACTACATCGAACAGGGCTTGGCTATCCTAGCTAGTCGCCCCGAAGTCAAGGTGGTCTACTGCCAAGCCGAGAAATTCTCCGACTCAGGTCGCAAGCCCTGGAAGCTGAAGCCCTTTAGCCTACAGCAGTTGGCCAAGGACAACATGATTTTTGTATCGGCCCTTTTTCGAAAAGCGGATGCGCTAACCGTGGGAGGATTTTCGGAAGACATGCAACTGGGACGAGAAGACTGGGAATTTTGGATCAAACTCCTCAAAAATGGAGGCGAGGTGGTTCAACTTCCAGAGGTAGGCTTCTTCTACCGACTTACGCCTACAAGCAAACGGAAAAAGACAGGGGGTACCGTCTTCAAAAAGGCCCGCATCGCCTACCTCAATGCCAAGCATGCCGATTTTTTTGAGCGGGAACTGAATGGTCCCCTACGGATTCAGCGAACCTGGTCCAAACCCTACAATACGCTCCTGAAATTTTTCGGGAAACTGTAAATTATGATTATCCGCAATCATGCCAGTAGTTCAGTTCACCTATTTATAAATGCGGATAATCGTTAACAGCTGACTGTCCACGGTCCACAGCTCACCTAATTGAACCTTTAACCTTTTTTCCTCTGGTTAGGGGTGAAAAAGCGGATAATCACCTTATAAATTATTCTCCTTCTTCGCTCAAGACTTACTCTCCGCTAAATCTGCTGTCAACCGTGGACCGTCGTCTGTTGACCTAAATTTTATCCAAGCCCTTCCAAAACTTCAAAAAATAGTACTTCAGCGGATTGCTGTACTTGAGTTGCTTCCAGGGGCGGCTAGCATGAGGGCGATGCCAAACGGGTGCATGCATCAGTACCGTATTGTGGAAACCCAGTTCCAGCGCTTTCTTGGAAATAAAGGTATCGTACCAATCCTTCGCCTCATCCAATCCCTTAAAATCATAGGCTTGTAAAAATGCTGGGGAGAACAACGTGCAGCAAAAACTCAAGCTGCGCTGGGTAGCGATGACTGGCTCCTTGATACCTTTGAATTTAAGGTAAGGGAAATTAACCACCCCATGTTCATCTACAGTCACCGATCCAATCAAGCCCGCTTGAGGAGCTGCATGCATCTGCTTCAAAAGCGTTTCAATGGTCGTGGGGGTCACTACCACATCCGATTCCACCACCAATAGTGGAATTCCTGACTCCAGGGCTTGTTGCTGGGCGATTTGCAGCACCAACTTGTAGTTGGGCGAGGGATGATCCGTCAAGTCCTCAATATGGATCAGGTCATAACCAATCTCCTCCCGGTGCTTTTCCAAGCTGGCCTTCGTTTCGGCAGTACTGAAGTCGTTAAAAATGACATGCTTCACCTTCACCGTAGAAGTGGCAATCGCCCGCGCGGTATCCAGCGTGGTTTCGATCGCATTTTTTACGGGAGTGATGACAAGTACCTGCGCCATGGGCTGGAGGGTGTTGAGATGTAGGGGTAAATTAGAACTACCTGCTCAGTTGGATTTGACCCTGCTGAGCAGGGAGAAGAGGAGGCTTAAGCCAGCTCTCCCAAGGCTTTTTTCATGCGCTTCATCGCCTCGATCAAGTCGGCTTCAGAAGCGGCATAGGAAATGCGCACACAGTTATCCGCTCCAAAAGCAGATCCCGTCACTAGGGATACATTGGCGATGGCGAGCAAGTACATGCAGAGCTCATCCGCATTGTGTACCTGATGCCCATGTGCTGATTTCCCAAAGAAGGCGGTGACATCTGGGAAGAAGTAAAAGGCGCCCTCCGGAACGTGCGTTTTGATGCCTGGGATATCTCTCAACAAGCCCAATACCAAGTCACGGCGCTTCAAGTACTGAACGGCCATTTCTTGAGAAGGTCCTTGATCTCCCGCAATGCCAGCCAAAGCAGCACGCTGGGCGATGCCTGTATTGCCTGAAGTAAACTGACCCTGCATTTTCTCTACCGCCTTGGATACTTCCAATGGCGCACAAATGTAGCCCACTCTCCAGCCGGTCATGGCATAGCCTTTGGAAAATCCATTGACTGTAATGGTCCGCTCAAACATTCCTGGAAGGGAAGCAATGCTGAAATTTTTGCCCGTAAAGTTGATCAACTCATAAATCTCATCTGCAATGACCACCACTCCCTCGTGCTTCTTCACCACGTTGGCGATGGCTTCCAGTTCTTGCTGGGAGAATACAGAGCCCGTTGGGTTGCAAGGCGAAGAATAGATAACTGCCTTGGTCTTGGAAGTCATGGCCGCTTCCAACTGTGCCGCAGATGCTTTAAAGTTGTTTTCAAGGGTACCTTCAATCAGAACGGGTACGCCTCCACACAACTTGATGATCTCGGCATAACTCACCCAATACGGTGAAAAAATAATGACCTCGTCCCCTTCATTGAGCAAACACATGAAGGTATTGGCGATGGAGTGCTTGGCACCAACAGACACGACGATGTGCTCTGCTTTCGCTTCTTGAATGTTGTTTTCCTCCCGAAGTTTTTTAGCAATGGCTTCCCGCAAATCCTGGTAACCAGAGACGGGAGGATAGGCGAAGTATTTTCCTTCATCGATCGCATCTTTGGCAGCCTGTTGGATGTGCTTAGGCGTTTTGAAGTCCGGTTCCCCCAAGCTCAAACTGATGATGTCAATCCCTTGAGCTTTAAGCTCTCTGGCTTTTTTTGCCATGGCTAGGGTGGCCGACTCTTCCATTTGAAGTACGCGATCGGATAAAATAGAATTCATGAGAGTAGGGTTTGTTAGCAAGAGATCAAAAGTAGGCAGAAGATTATAATTAATAAACAAAGGAAAAGATTTGATCACGAAATGTTACTTTTGGAGGTACTAGGCAAGCCCATTCGCCGTTAGTATTCAGCAATGAAGCAGTTTCTAATCCTCCTCTTTCTCTTCGCTCTCGGTTCCTCTCGGGTACAGGGCCAGAACCTTGCTGTAGATCAAAAAGCTAAGGAGGATTCTACAGGCTTGGTCAATTCTTCCCTACTTCCTACTGTCGCACCTTTACTGCTTTTTGACGATCAAAAAGTAAAGGAATCCAAGAAGGAAAAGAAAAAAAATGCCCGAAAAAACACCTATTTCGGAATAAAAACACAGAAAGGAAATACGCGTAGAAGCCTACGTGGTCAAGAGTACGTAGAACTTTTTCATTACACCACTACCTCTAGGGAAGGCAATCCCTACCTTCGTGACCGATACTGGTATGACCCAAAGGAACGGGCCATCCGAACCCAAGGATTCGCCGAGGGCCAAGGCTATCTCCTCCATGGACCTTACCAACGCTTGGTCAATCAAACGGTAGTCGAGCGAGGCATGTTTTATTACGGCACCAAACACCAAACCTGGCTCACTTTCGATGCAGACGAGGTTCTCCAAGATAAAGCCCATTTCGAAGAAGGCTGGCCTAAAGAATCACGGATTACCTATTTCAACGCTGCAAACAAGGCAATTGAAAAATTGATACCGATCCAATATGGATTGGCGGAAGGCAACTTCTACCACTTTTATGAAAACCAGCAGGTAGCAGTGACTGGAGAGTACCGATTTGGGGAAAAGGTTGGACTCTGGACCGAGTATTGGAATACCAACAATACACAGGCCATTCGAAAGCGGGAGATCCAGTACCAAGAAAAACCCTACACCAAAAATTTCCGCCCCTACATCCGGGCCGAATGGGACAAGGAAGGCAAGCTGATCTACCGTAAAGATTAGTTTATAAAAATTCAGTAGAACGCATCTTCAAACTGCCGGAAATGCAGGGTTCCACGTGCATCCTGATACACCCCCACAATATCAAAGCGAATGTCCCGATGCCAATCCTTTTGGTAGATGTACTGATCTGCAGCCTTGACGATAAGTCTCTTTTTGGTGGCATGCACAAACTCCTCTGCATAGCCGAAGCCTACACCCGATCGGAACTTTACTTCAATAAAAATCAACAAGCCCTGATGGCTCATGATTAAGTCAATTTCCGCATGCTGGTAGCGATAGTTTGTTTCCAATAAGGTATAGCCCTTACTTTCAAGCCAGTTTGCTGCTTCTTGTTCAGCGAGTCTTCCTGAATCATTGTGTGTTGCCATGGGAAATAATGGTTAATTTTGAAAAGTGAAATGGCCTACCCAAAGGGTCTAAAAAATGCTTACGCCAGGACGATGATTCAAAGTACAAAAAAAACGGTACAATTTAGAGATTTAGGCAGCATGGATTACCAAGCCGCATGGACCTACCAAGAAACCCTATTTGCAGACATCGTCGCCAAAAAAATACAAAACCGAAACCTACCTGAGGAGGATCAGGAAATCACCCCCAACTACCTCTTGTTTGTAGAGCATCCCCATGTGTATACCTTGGGAAAAAGTGGAAAGCCCGAGCACCTTTTGCTAGATGAGACCGGACTGGAAGCCCATGCTGCCACCTACTACAAAATCAACCGTGGGGGAGACATCACCTACCATGGTCCCGGTCAACTGGTAGGCTATCCCATCTTGGATTTGGATCACTTCTTTACGGACATCCACCGCTACCTGCGGTACTTGGAAGAAGCCATCATCTTGACCCTCGCAGAATACGGCGTACCTGCAGGAAGAATTGAAGGGCTTACAGGCGTATGGCTGGACCATGACACCTTAAAAAATCCAAGAAAAATCTGTGCCTTGGGCGTAAAGTCCAGCCGCTGGGTCACCATGCATGGATTTGCCTTCAACGTGAACGTAGACCTCTCCTACTTCGGACACATCGTCCCTTGCGGGATCGACGACAAGGCCGTAACCTCCCTACACCTAGAATTGGGCCGTCGGGTGGACGTAGAGGAGGTGAAGGAAAAGGTAAAAAAACACCTCGTTGCACTTTTTGAAATGAATTTGATTGAAGCCTAATGAAAAAAGACATTGACTTTTCTCCTGTTACTGGAGTCAAAATCGCCATTGCTAAAGAAGAAAAAAAAGGGGGTACGGAATGGGCAGTCTACCTGATCAACTACAACCTCATCGAACTGACCACCGTCATGATCACCTCTCAGGGCTATGGCCACTTGGAAGGGGAGCTTCGCAAAACCTCCACCCTTCGCCACCTGATTGAGGAACTTGGCGCGGATTCGGTTGCGCGAATCGAACCCATCGATCCGGCTGTTTTTTCCTTGACCAATGAGTTTTGGGTGAGTTACTACATTCTAGATCAGATTTTTGATAAAAAGTTTATCTTTACTCCAGGCAGTTTTGATCCTGCGCACCTCCGCTACATCCCAGAATTGGGTTTGGAGGGAATACTTCACTCCTAATTTTTAGATCATGGTCCCATTTTTTGAACAGCTGAGCAACATTTTATTTTTAGACATTGAAACAGCCTCGGCTACTGAATCCTTTGCCGAACTCGACCCGAGATTGCAACCCGAATGGATCCGAAAAGAGCGGCTCATCCGTAGAGAAAGTGTCCTAGAACCCGGGGAACTTTTCTTTGACCGTGCAGGTATTCATGCTGAATTTGGCAAGGTCATCTGCGTCGGAGTAGGTTATTTCCAAGCCAAAAAGAAAGAGAAAAAGCACCTCTTCCGATCGAAAGTTTTTGCTCAGGAAGAGGAAAAGGAAACTCTTTTGGAGTTAAAAACCTTATTGGAGAAGAAAAAGTGGATCCTCTGTGCACACAATGGCAAGGAGTTTGACTTTCCTTACCTCTGTCGCCGCATGCTGATACAGGGCATCTCCTTACCCGAGCCCCTGCAGTTGGCTGGAAAAAAACCCTGGGAAATCCGGCACCTGGACACCATGGAACTCTGGCGATTTGGGGATTTCAAGCATTACACCCGTTTGGAACTCTTGGCGGCAGCATTCGGAATTCCAAGTTCCAAAGAAGGCATGGATGGGAGCGAAGTGAACCCCACCTATTACCGAGAAAAAGACCTTGAAAAAATCAAATCTTACTGCCTTCGAGATGTGGAAGTGACCGCACAGATCTACCTGGCCATGAACCCACAAGCGGAACCCGCTGACATCGATATCGAATACCCTGAATCCTGACAAAAAGATCAGCTCTTCAAGTTTTCAGGACAAACAAAACTTTATAACTTAGAACAAACAACGCCCTCATGGGAAGAAAACCCGATCGAAAACATTCCAAAAAAAGCCATTCAAACCCGAAAGGGAATACTGATAGTGCATCTTTAGCACGCAAACTTCTTCAATTTTTAGATGCAAACTTTGGCCAAGAATTCAATGCCAAGCAACTCATCAAGCGATTAGAAATTCGCGATTCCTTAAACAAGGGCGGCGTGGAGCCTGTCCTTTACCAACTTGTCGCTGACGGGAAAATCTCCCGAAGCCCACGCAACTTTTTTTCTTCTACGCGTGACCCGGAATACATTACGGGCACGGTAGATTTCGTCAATCCCCGATTTGCCTTTATCATTCCTGACCAAGCCGATGCGGTGGAAGGAGATATTTTAGTAAAAGATGCCGACCTCAAGCATGCGCTAGATGGAGACAAGGTTCGCGTAATGGTATTCCCAGTCAAAGGAAAGACCGGTAGAACTGAAGGTCGCGTATTGGAAATCGTCGAGCGAAACCGAGATGAATTTGTGGGAAGAGTAGAAATCTCCCCTCGCTTTGCCTTTGTAGTGCCAGACTTTAAGAAAATGCACAAAGACATCTTTGTGCACCGTGGCGAATTATTGGGTGCTCAACACAACGAAAAGGTAATCGTCAAATTGACCGAATGGCGCGAGGACGATAAAAACCCTACCGGAAAAGTAATCCGCGTGCTCGGCAAAGCGGGACTGCATGAGGTGGAAATTCATTCCATCATGGCGGAATTTGGGCTTCCTTTCGAGTACGAGAAAGAAGCCGATGCCGAAGCCAATGCCATTCCGGAACAGATTTCTTCGAAAGAGATTAAGTCTCGAAAAGATTTTCGAGAGGTATTGACCTTCACCATTGACCCGGCAGATGCCAAAGACTTTGACGATGCGATTTCCTACCGCAAGCTGGAAAATGGCAACCACGAAATCGGGGTACATATCGCCGATGTGACGCATTACGTGAAGCCCAAAACTGCCTTAGAAAAAGAAGCCTACAACCGGGCAACTTCAGTGTACCTGGTCGACCGAACCATCCCCATGCTGCCCGAGCGCTTGAGCAACGGACTTTGTTCCTTGCGTCCACACGAGGACAAACTCACCTTTGCCTGCGTATTTGAAGTTGATCCTCAAGCCAAAGTAGTGAACCATTGGATCGGCCGAACGATCATCCACTCCGACCGGCGCTTTGCCTACGAAGAAGCCCAGGAATGCATCGATACCCAATCGGGGGATTACTTCCAGGAGCTCACCCTACTGAACAATCTCGCCAAAAAAGTGCGAAAGCAGCGCTTTGAACAGGGTGCTGTCAATTTTGAAACGGTGGAAGTGAAGTTTAAGCTCGATGAAAAAGGCACACCGCTGGGCCTATTTGTAAAGGAGCGGAAAGACATTCACAAGCTCATCGAAGAGTTTATGCTACTGGCCAACAAGTATGTGGCCGAATTCATTTACCGCAAAAATCAGGGCATGGATACCTTTGTGTACCGAACCCACGATAGCCCAGATTTGGATCGATTGGAGACCTTCTCTGGCTTTGCGAAACGATTTGGGCATCAAATGGACACCACCCAGCCCCAAAAAATATCCGCTGCGCTCAACAAATTGATGGATGAGATTCAGGGCAAGCCCGAGCAGAATGTCTTGGAGCAATTGGCCATTCGAAGCATGGCCAAGGCCAAGTACACCACCGAGCCCAAGGGGCATTTTGGACTTGCTTTTGCACACTACACCCACTTTACTTCGCCCATCCGAAGGTATCCTGACATGATGGTGCATCGCTTGCTTGAGCACTACCTCGAGGGAGGCAAATCTCCGGAAGCGAATTCCTGGGAACAAAAATGCCTCCACTCCTCCGAACGGGAAAAGCGAGCGGCAGATGCAGAGCGCGCTTCCATCAAGTACAAGCAAGTGGAGTTCATGTCTTTGGCAGAGGATCGAGATTACGAAGGCATTGTGAGTGGGGTGACCGAGTGGGGCGTATTTGTTGAAATCACCGAAACCAAGTGTGAAGGCATGATTCGTGTTCAAGATATGAACGACGATTACTACGATTTTGACGAACGCAACATGCGCTTGATTGGATCGAAAACAAAAAAAATGATCACTTTAGGAGACAAAGTACTGGTTCGCGTAGTTAATACAGATATCGACCGAAGAACCATCGATTTGGAATTTGCAGACCATGACAGAAAAAAATCTCGTCCACGAGCTTTTAACTAAGTTAGAAGAACATATTGGCAGCCACTCGTTTGGCGCGTCGCCCGCAGAATTGTACGATCCCATCACCTACATCATGAGCTTGGGTGGGAAGCGCATTCGGCCCCTACTCTCGCTGCTGGCTTATGGCATGTATGGCAAAAATCCGGAGGAGATTCTGAGTCAATCCGCAGCAATCGAAGTATTTCACAACTTCACCTTGATGCACGACGACATCATGGATCAGGCACCCCTTCGAAGAGGGAAGCCTACCGTCCATGAAAAATGGAATGCCAACATTGCCATTCTCTCCGGAGATGTCATGCTGGTACGTGCCTATGACCTACTGCTTCCTACACCAACGGCACTTTTGCCTGAGGTCATTCGACTTTTCAATAAAACGGCTGCTGAAGTATGCGAAGGACAGCAGTTGGACATGAATTTTGAAGGCTATGAAACGGTATCGGAAGAAGCATACATTGAAATGATTCGCTTGAAAACTGCCGTACTTCTAGGGCTTGCCCTTCAACTCGGAGCACTTTTAGCGGGAGCTTCCAAAGAGGATTTAGCTAGAATCTATGCATTTGGAGTCAATATTGGGGTAGGCTTCCAACTCCAAGATGACTTATTGGATGTCTATGCTGACCAAGCTAAGTTTGGCAAGCAGGTGGGTGGCGATATCATTTCCAACAAGAAAACCTTCCTCCTAATCAAAGCATTGGAACTTGCCAAGGGCAAGGAAAAAGAGGAGTTGCACTACTGGTTAGGTCTCAGTCAATTTGACAAAGGAGAAAAAGTAGCTGCCGTCAAAGGCATCTACGAGCAGCTGGGCATTCGCTCCTTGACGGAAAAGAAGATGCAGTCCAATTTTGAAAAAGGATTTCAACAATTGGAAGCCCTGCAGATCAAAGACAGCGCCTATTATGAGGCACTACTTGGGGTCACGCAAGAGCTCATGCATCGCGAAAAGTAGGAGACCATGGGTTTTTCTCTGACCACCCTCCTTATCGGAGTGACGGCATTAAGTAGCATTCTTGCCTTAAATCGTCCTTCCTTATTGGATCGCTGGATGTTTATTCCCTACCGAATCAAACAACGAAACCAGTGGGATCGATTTATCCTTTCCGGATTTATCCATAAGGATTACATGCACCTCTTGTTCAACATGTTTACCTTCTACTTTTTTGGTGGCGTGGTAGAGCGCTTCTTTAAGTTTCAATTTGGACTAGAGTTGGGCGGATTGATCTTTCTTGGGTTTTACCTTGTCGCCATAGTGCTTGCAGATATTCCTACCTACCTCAAAGAGCAGGGCAATAGCTATTACAGAGCCCTTGGCGCTTCGGGAGGCACCTCTGCCACCGTATTTGCCAGCATCATCCTGATGCCCCTGTCGGACATCTGTCTTTTTGGATTGCTCTGCCTCCCTGGTTTCTTATTGGGTGGATTTTTTCTGATCTATTCTTTTGTCAAAGGGCGGCAAGGGCAGGACAACATCAATCACGATGCCCACCTCTATGGAGCCATTTTTGGGATAGTCTGTATCCTTTTACTTTCTCCGGGTAGTGCTGCCCAATTTTTGGAGCAAATCCAATCGTATAGACCTTTCTAAAAAAAATGGCCCCGAAGGTACGGGGCCATTTGCTTATTTTTTCTTTTCCAACTTCGTTTTCATCTCCTCGATATTCAGGACTCGGGAGATTTGTTCCCGCTCCAGCTTTCGGAAGCGTGCGAGCTGCACATCGATTTGTTCCGTAAGTTCCTTGCGTACTTCCTCAGAAGAATCTGTAGGTCGGTAATCTCCACTTCCCACCACACTCGTCAAGTGGGCCAACTTGTTGTTGAGTCGAATAGGGAAGTTGAGTGGATCCTGACCGCTTCGGTTTTGCGTCTGGTATAAGGTCTCCTCGATGGCCTGCATTTCCGATTTGATTTGGTCAAGATTTTCCGGCTTGGTCGTGAGCGAGTCCAATTCAGTGCGGTACACACGAATCAACTTGATCGCCTGATGCGTTTCAGTAAGTTTGTCACGCACAGCCAACAAGTAGTTGTACTGCGCCTCCAAGTCCTCCTGTGTGGATTCGTAGCGTGGATCCGCCAGCACCTTGAAGGATTGTTCTTGGGATTGACCATCTACGGTCATTCTAACTTTATAGGTACCAGGTACCACCTTAGGTCCTCTCAGGCTAGCTGCCCATAAGATCATTCCATTGAATCCTTCTGCATTTTCGGCACGTAGATTCCAGTTAAATTCACCAGACCCAGGCTTAACCTTCAGGGTGTCACCGTTGACACCTTTTGTAGAGAACCAGCGGATCAATTGATTTTTATCATTGAAGAATTCAATTTTTACTTCGCCGGCAGGTTTTTCCTTAAGGAAGTAATACACCAAGACTCCTCCTGGTCGGTTGGTTCCATCGGTCAAACTCTTGCGTCTCATCCCGTCGATGCGGTACGAATCTTGAGGCTTATAGAGATGGAATGCTTTGCTTTCCATGCCCGCTTCCGCTTGGTGTAGTACGGTAAGGTCATCGATGATCCAAAAAGATCTGCCTTGCGTAGCTGCGATGAGGTTGTTCTCTTTGATCGCCAAATCCGTAATCGGCACAATTGGCAAATTCAACTGCAAAGAATGCCAGCTTGCTCCATCATCTTTGGAGTAGTACATGCCTGTTTCGGTACCCGCATAGAGCATGCCTTTTTTGGCTGGATCTGCACGGACTACACGAGTGAAGTGTTCTTCGTTAATTCCTGAAACAATCTTGGTCCAGGTCTTTCCGTAGTCCTTGGTCTTGTAGAGGTAGGGAGCATAGTTGCCCGTTTTGTAGCCTGTTGCTGCAAAATACGCCTCTCCAGCCGCAAAGGGGCTTGCTTCAATGGAGTTGATTTGAAGCCACTCAGGCAGATCTTTGGGAGTGACATTTTGCCAAGTTTTTCCATTATCTGCAGTCACGTGCACCAATCCATCGTCTGAACCTGCCCAGATTACTCCTGGTTTAATGGGAGATTCAGCAGCGGTAAAGATGGTGGCATAATACTCGACCGAGGTATTGTCCTTGGTGATCGGCCCTCCTGAAGGGCCGAGTTTGCTCTTGTCATTTCGAGTCAAATCAGGAGAAAACAACTCCCAGGTTTGACCTTCGTTGGTGGAGCGGTGAAATTGGTTACTGGTGGTATAAAGCAATTTCGGATTGTGAGGGGAGAAGAAAATCGGAAAGTTCCATTGGAATCGGTACTTCATGCCTTCGGCACCATGTCCCATGGGGTTATCTGGCCATACGTTCACGGTTCGTGACGTGCCATTTCGATGGTTTTCACGCGTGAGTAGTCCACCATAAGAACCTCCGTACACGATATCGCTATCTAGAGGATCTGGGGCAATCCAACCCGACTCTCCACCCGCAGTAGGCTCCCAATCCGATTCAGTAATCGCTCCTCCGTCATTGCGGTGACGGATACGAACGGTAGAGTTGTCTTGCTGCGCACCATAGATTCGGTAAGGGAAGCTATTGTCGGTAGTCACTCTATAAAACTGCGAGGTGGGCTGATTCATCATGGTAGACCAATTCTCGCCTCCATCTTCAGAAACTTGAGCGCCGCCGTCATCGGCGATAATCATGCGCTGATTGTTGGCTGGATCAATCCACAAGTCGTGGTGATCACCATGTGGGGCATTGGCTCCTTTGAAGGTTTTACCCCCATCGGTAGATTTATGGTAACTCACATTGAGGACATAGAGAGTCTCCTCATTTTGGGTATCGGCATAGATTCGGGAATAGTACCAGGCACGCTGGCGAAGGTTTCGATCTTCGTTGACCAGGTCCCAAGTTTTGCCAGCATCTTTGGAAGTATATACTCCTCCTTTGTCGTTTTCGATGATGGCATACAAGCGGTTGGAATTTTTAGGAGACACGGCAATTCCCATGATTCCAAGTACTCCTTTCGGGAAGGTTTCCTTAGAAGAAAGTTCCTCCCAAGTTTTGCCTCCATTGGAAGATTTAAACATTTTTGAGCCTGGTCCCCCACTTTCCAAACTGTAGGGAGTCCGTTGCAGTTGCCAAGTGGTGGCATACAATACCTCTGGATTGTTTGGATCCAACACCAAATCTACTGCACCGGAGAGTTGATCCACGAAAAGAACTTGTTCCCAGGTTTTGCCTCCATCGGTAGTTTTGTATACGCCACGGGTGGCATCTGGCTTAAAAATATCTCCCAGAACAGCAGCATACACTACATTCGGATTGCTGGGGTGGATTCGAAGTCGAGAAACAAAGCGGCTTTTATCCAAACCTGCACGTGCCCAGGTTTTACCAGCATCGGCACTCTTCCATATTCCATAGCCAAAGGAAACATTGCCGCGGACGGTTTTTTCACCACCACCAGCATAGACTACAGCGGTATCACTTTCTGATACAGCCACTGCACCCATGGATCCTCCAAAAAATCCATCTGAAACAGATTTCCAGGTTTGGCCTGCATTGCTCGTTTTCCAGATGCCACCTCCAGTGGAGGCGAAGTAATAGGACTTGTCATTTCCTTTGACGCCTGTGACTGCATCGGCTCTGCCGCCTCTAAACGGACCAATTAGGCGCCATTGTACCGCATCATAGACTTTGGGATCTGGAATTTGCTGCCCAATCGTGGGAAGACTTAGGAGGAGCAGCAGCAAAAGTGCGCCGCCACTGCGAAGAAAAGTTTGAAAGGAGATCATGGTGGGTTGAATTAATATCTTGTTTTAAGGTAGGTGAAAAGTTGGAAAAGGAAGTAAAAAAATTGATTAAAGGCAAAAAGATGGGCTAAGGGCAAAAAAAAACCTCTTCCGAGGAAGAGGTTTAAAGAATTAGGGATGGAAAATTAATCCTGAGCAGGAACTATGCTCACGTAGGATCTGCCATCAAATCTTTTCTTGAAAGCTACTACACCGTTGGTCAATGCGAATAGCGTGTGGTCTTTACCTACCCCAACGTTCAAGCCTGGGTGGTGTTTTGTACCTCTTTGTCTTACTAGGATGTTCCCTGCGATAACTACTTCACCGCCGAACTTCTTCACACCCAATCTTTTGGAATGTGACTCACGACCGTTCTTGGAACTACCTACACCTTTTTTGTGTGCCATGGTTTTATTCGTTTATGATTTCTTTGGAAAGAAAATCTTATAAAGTGATAGATTCG
>JACCDS010667975.1_pt1 | contig 35595 bp, 36 predicted proteins | sample 7446441 | NCBI WGS metagenome assembly JACCDS01 (sample SAMN15323445, study PRJNA562643) | freshwater metagenome | isolation source: river surface water | place: USA:Blue River Watershed | collected 2017-08-17
ACCCTACTGATCCCCAAAACATCAATACTTTTCTGCCAAATTTATCAATCAATGAAATCCCTACAAGCGTTGACACAAGGTTGATTAAACCAATGCCTGCGGATGATAAAAGGGCTGAATCTTTGCCTAAACCTGCCATTTCAAAAATGCGTGGGGCGAAGTATATGATGGCGTTGATGCCTGACACTTGATTAAAAACTGCGAATAAAACTGCCAACATAACGGGTTTGCTATACGCTGGCTTGAATAAATTCATAAAGCTATTTGAAGAATGCCCTTTTGCCTGACTTTGAATGGCTTCAATAATATCTTCGGCTGTATCGGCATCAATTGTTGCTAAAATTTTTCTGGCAGTTTCTACTGCTCCTTTTTTCAAAATTAACCATCTCGGACTTTCAGGAATTATTAAAACCGTTACTAAAAATAATACAGATGGAAATGCTTGTACACCCAACATCCACCGCCAAGCGTTTTCACCAATATCAACCAACAAGTAATTTGAAAGATAAGCAATCAAAATTCCGAATACTACATTGAATTGGAACATCGCAACCAAACGACCTCTTTTGTGTGCAGGTGCAATTTCAGAAATATACATGGGTGCTACCACCGAAGAAACCCCAACGCCTAATCCGCCAAGAAATCTAAAAATCAAAAAGATACTCCAATTGGGGGCATAAGCCGTTCCTAATGAAGAAAGTAGATACAAAATCGCTACCAATAATAAAGTGATTCTTCTACCATATTTTTCTGCTGGAACTCCGCCTATCAAAGAGCCTAACACTGTTCCGATTAAAGCGATTGAAACCGTAACGCCGTGTTCAAAAACACTTAAATTCCATAACTTTTGAAGTGTTTGTTCTACTCCTGAAATTACTGCGGTGTCGAAACCAAAGAGAAATCCTCCTAAAGCTGCGGATAATGCCCACAAGAATATTTTAATATTTTGATTCATGTTAACTTTTGGTATAAGTTTTTGATGAACCAAAATTAGTATTTTTAAATAACATTCTGGCTTTAAATCGCTTTCAAAACTTTCATTTTTTGTACTAATTCTATAAAAAACATAAAAAATTCAAACTCAATACTTTTTCAAATAAGCGACAAGTTTTGATTTAAAGATTCCAAATCAAAGCTTATTCTTTATTTTAGATTCATAAGGAAAGGTCAGTGTAAAAGCTGTCCCCTCTCCTTCTACGCTTGCAAATGAAATCTCTCCGCCTAAGATATTAGTAAATTCTTTGGCAATGGTAAGCCCCAAACCTGTACCGTCAATCTGCAATACATTGTTGGCTCTGAAAAATAGTTCAAATAAATGTGCTTGATCAACCAAAGGAATGCCGATTCCGTAGTCTGAAATAATCAAACTAAAAGAATTTGGATTGAAAACTAACTCCAAACTTGGGTTTATGGCATTTGGAGAATACTTGAATGCATTATTTACCAGATTACTCAAAATATGATTCAGGAAGGAAGCATTCGAGATAATTAGCCTATTTTCGGTGGGCAGTTTTAAATCTAAAATTCTACCATCTTTTTCATCAATACAATACTGATTGTTAACTTGATGAATAAGTTGAATAATATCTACTGATTCAAGTTGAAAGCTTTCCTGATTAACACTATTTTTTTCAAGCAAAAGAATATCTCTTAACATTTCAGTGAGACGCTTCGACTGAAAAATGATTTTATCTAAATGGATTTTAGTCTTATTTTTCAAATTTTCATTTTCAATCATTCCCACATAAATATCCAGTATATCAATACTGCTCACGATGGTAGCCAGTGGCGTTCTGAATTCATGCGAAGCCAGTGCTGTAAACCGATTTTTGAGTGTATTAAATTCTCGTTCTTTTTCCAAAGAAAGCTCTAATTCTTTCAATTGCCTTTGGGCTTCTTCGGCCTGTTTTACTTCGGTAATATCTCTTTCGATGGCAATCCAATGGGTAAACCATCCTGTTTCATCTGCCACAGGCACTACCGTGAAGTTTATCCAAAATGCTTCCCCATTTTTCTTATAATTTACAGTGGTTATTTCGCAAATCTCCCAGTTGCGCAAAGCTTTACTAAGCCTAGCTAATTCTGCTCTATCTGATTTTGGGCCTTGTAAAATTCTTGGGGTTTTTCCGATTACTTCTTCGGGAGTATAACCCGTCATTTTAGTGAATGCCTCGTTTACATAAATAATTTTGGGGCCAGGTTCATTGAAGGGCTCTGCCTCCGTGATTAACACTGCATCATTTGAATTGATTACTACTGATTCTAACAATTTCAACTGCTGTTCTCTTTCTTTTTGGGAAGTAATATCCTGCATTGCACCAACCATTCTAATGGCTTTTCCTTTTTCGTCTCTGATTAAAAAGCCTCTGTCGATTACATACGCATATTTTCCATCTGCTTTCAAAAAACGATACTCGTCATACCAATTTAAAGTATCTCCCTGAATGGCCTGATGAATACTTTTGAGTACCCTAGCAACATCATCAGGATGTAAAAAGCGTGTCCAAGACTCATTAACGGTAGTTAAGTATTCGTACTTGTATCCAAAAATAGTAAAATAGCCTTCACCCCAAAATATACTTTCTTGTACTAAATCCCAATCCCAAATGGCATCAAAGGTTGCTTTTGAAACATATTTATAACGCTCATTACTTTCAAAGAGTGACTGCTGAATGTTTTTCTGTTCAGTAATATCCTGAACCGTACCTTCTAAAAAGATAGCTTGATGGGTATCATTTATCAGTTTTCCTATTTCATGAATCCATTTTATTGCTCCATCTGGTAATATTATTCTGTATTCAATATCAAGATTCTTTTGAGTATTTAGCACCAAAGTAAATTCGTTCTTGAATTTCTCTCTGTCATCAGGATGCAATGTAGCCATAATTACTTCTTGAGTAGGTACAAAAGAATCAGGATTGCACCCCCAGATTACATACATTTCATCCGACCAATAAATACTTTGTTCTTTAAGATTTATTTGCCAATAACCTAATTTGGCAATATTAGTAGCTGTTCGTAATTTAACTTCGTTATCTTTTAATTCTTGTAAAGCTCTTTCTTTTTCAGTAACGTCGTTAATCTGTACCAGCACAACCCTCCTACCCTGATAGTCCATCAAGCGTCCTAGGCCTTCTACCTTAATGATTTCTCCGTTTTTGGTGTGGTGGATTCGAGTTTTTCTGTAAAGTTTCTCATAATTTTCTTCGTTCTTAACAACTTCAAACACTTCCTGAATTTCTGATTTTGGTCGTAAATCCAAGATAGATAAAGCCAAAAACTCCTCTCTGGTATATCCGTATTTGGTATGAGCGATTTCGTTACAATCTACAATTTCAAGTGTTTTGAAATCCCAGATGAACATCGGTGAGGGGTTGTTTTCGAAGAGATATTTATACCTTTCCACCGACTCCAACAACGCTTGTTGAGTTGCTTTGTTTTCGGTAGAATCTCTAGCAACGCTGTAATAGAGCTGATCAATTTCATCCCAAGTACTCGACCACGTCATTGGTACTTCCCAACCTCCTTTGTGAAGGTATCGGTTCTGAAAATTATCAACATCAATGCCACCCTTAATTTTACTTTCACGGGCAAGTGTGGCTGTTCTATCGGCTGGATGTAAAAAATCGACAAACTTATGACCAACTAACTCTTCTGGTCTGTAACCCAAAATTTTAAAAGACGCTTCGCTTACTTGTACAAATCTTCCTTCAGAATCTATCGTACAAATCATATCTAAAGAAGATTCCATGATTTTATGGAGTTCTTCTTTCGTTTTTTGTAGAGCAATTTGTTGTAATTTCTCGTCGGTAACGTCCTGAAAAACGCCAAAAAGTTTAATTGGTTTGCCTGTCTCGTCCTTGATTAAACTTCCTCTGGAAATAATGTGCTTTACTTTATTGTCTTTAGTAACAAACCTTTTCTCAATTTTATATTCTCTACCTGTTTTGAGAGTACTTTCCAATCTTTCATAAGCCATCGCTCTATCATCAGGATGCACCGCAGCCATTCCCTTTTCAAGATCTACTTCAAACTCATTAGGTAAATAGCCACAAATTCTGTACACGCCTTCCGACCAATAGATTTTTTTCGTTACCAAATCAAAATCCCAAGTGCCAAACTTTGAAATCACCTCAGCTTGTTGAAGTAATTCCTCTTTTTTAGCCATACTTTCTTCTAACTTTGCTAATTGCATTTTTTGAGATACTTGCTCGGTTACATTTACCATCGTCTGCAAAATGGCTGTTATTTCGTCGTTCGCCAGAAGCGGTGTGTGTGTTACTTCCCAATACTGCATCTTCCCAAGCAAGTCACTAAAAGCTAGTTGAGGGAGCTTTTGAGGCATTTTTTCTGATAGTACGCTCGTCAATGATGCTCTAAGTTCAACTTGCGTACTTGCTAACATTGAAGGAATTTCAAAAATACTTTTCCCTACCAAACGCCTACTTTCAATGAGGTTTGTGTTCAAATAAGCAAGATTAATATCCAAGATTTTAAATTCTTGTTTTTCTATCGATAACAATAAACTTGGATATGGCAAAAAATTAAATAAATGGTCGGGAAAAGCTGTATTCATCATGCAATAATTTAAATACTCGAAAAAGCTCTTTGTTTGGAGTCGCCGTTTTTCCGAAACGACAAACATACTTAAACGTTGAAATCGAGTTACTCCAAAATCAAATGTACATGATTTTTTGATTAAACGCCATGATAGAACACCGACATACCCATATAAAACAAATTGAAAGCTACAAAAACAGAAAATAAACATTTAGCCAGCTTTTATCAAAGAAAAAAGTATGAATCTGCTCATTTTGAGCCATTTTGAATAAAATATGAAACATTTCAACAATAGGATTCAACTATATTTTTTGAACTTTATAAAAAAATATTTTAGTAATAATTCATTTATTTTTAGGATGAAAGATTACTCAATTTCTAATTTATTAACAATTGATAATTTCTATCAGATTGTTTACAAAAAAGCTAATTTACCATAAAACTATTATCCATGACACTCAAAAAAATCTCAACATTTCTTCTTTTATTAATATTATGCCAAAGTACTTTTGGCCAGAAGTATCATCCAGAAGCCCTTAATTTATTCAAAGAAGTACAATCACGCTTTTACGATAAAAATGCCAAACTCTATCAAGATGTAGATACCCTCGAACGAAAGTTTTCACATCTTTGGGGTTTATGTTGCATGATTCAAGTTGCCAATGAATTAGAGAAAGCTCAGCCAAAAAAGGATTATATTACCGATGTAATGAAAGTTATTAATACCTATTACTCAGAAAAAAATGGCATTGGCGGGTATGATTCGTATATCGTAAAACTGGGTGGTGGCGACCGCTATATTGATGATAATCAATGGATTGGAATTGCGTTGATGGATGCTTATGAAAGAACAAAAAGAAAAGATTATTTAAAAACCGCCACGATGATGTATAATTTTATGATGACGGGTTTAGACGATGCCGCTGGCGGTGGACTTTACTGGCGTGAAGTGGATAAAATTACAAAAAATACTTGTTCTAACGCTCCTGGCGTTATTTTAGCCCTACAATTATACAAAGCCACAAACGATAAAAAATACTTAAAAACAGCAGAAAATCTTTATGATTGGACGAACAAAAGATTACGTTCGCCAGAAGGTATTTTTTATGATAATGTGATTATCAAAAGCAATGAAATTGATAAACGCACTTACAGCTACAACACTGGTGCGATGCTACAAAGTAATGTATATTTGTACGAAATTACAAAAGATAAAAGGTACTTATCAGAAGCAAAAACAATTGCAGATGCCTCATTAAAAACCTTTTATGCTAAATCAAAATTCAAGGATGATTATTGGTTTAATGCCGTCATGTTAAGAGCATTTAAGCACTTGTATTTGTATGATAAGGATGATCAATACTTAAACGCCTTTAAAACGTGTACAGATTTTGCCTTAACAAACGACTTGAATTCACAAGGATTAATGGGCAAAAACAAAACAGTTAATTTAGTAAATCAAGCAGGAATGATTGAAATTCTGCTTAGACTTTCGGAGAAATAATCTGTGATTTTTCCGAAATATTTTTACCAATAGGAAAAAAGCATGAGGTCGTCAAAAAGAAATTGACAGCCTCATGTTAAAATTGAACATTTATCTTTACATTAACCCTAAATCAGATAAATCAAATACAGATTAAACATATTCCAACAATTTATGTAGCCTAAACCATCCTTTATTAAGGATTTTTATCTTCCCATCCAACCGCCATCTACAGTTAAAATTGTGCCTTGTACATACTTTGACGCTTCCGAACAAAGAAAAACGGTTGCCCCTTTAAAGTCTTCAGTTTCTCCCCAACGTCCAGCAGGAATTCTATCTAAAATACTTTTCGAACGATTTTCATCTCCTCGCAAAGCTTCTGTATTATCAGTTGCGATATAACCCGGTGCAATAGCATTTACATTAATTCCTTTTGATGCCCATTCATTCGCAAAAGCTTTAACCAAACTTCCAATAGCACCTTTACTGGCTGCGTAACCCGGCACATTAATTCCGCCTTGAAAAGTAAGTAAAGAAGCCGTGAAAACAATTTTACCAGCGCCATGAGCAATCATTTGCTTCCCAATTTCACGAGTAAGAATAAATTGTGCATCTAAATTTATACTCAATACATTATCCCAATACTCGTCTGAATGTTCAGCAGCGGGATTTCTTAAAATTGTTCCTGCATTATTCACCAAAATATCAATCACAGGAAAATCCTTTTTTACTTGATTAATAAAAACATAAAGGGCATTTCGATCTGAAAAATCACATTGATAAGCTTTAAATTTTCTACCAATGGCAGTTACTTCATTTTCTATTTGACTTCCTTCAAGTTCTAAAGATGCAGAAACACCAATTACATCAGCACCAGCTTCTGCCAAAGCAATAGCCATTGCTTTTCCAATACCTTTTTTACAACCAGTTACTAATGCTACTTTGCCATCTAGGCGGAATAAATCGAGGGTTTTCATTCTATTTTTCGTTAAAAAATTTTACAGTAATCTTCCTGATGTTACAAAACAATCTACTTTTGAATTATTATACAGAAAAGACGCATATCTTCAATATCTATTCAATTTGTGAAAAATTAACTACAATTATACTGAATGCAATTTGTATTATTAATTAATATTTTTGTATATTATCCCTGCAAATTAAAAATAAAATTTTAAATTTGCAGGGATAAATATTATAATATGATTCAAAGAGAAATCAGTTCAGAATTACTTTTTAGAGTAAACCATTTCCCTGTTTCGGCTATCTTGGGGCCAAGACAAGTAGGGAAAACAACTTTGGTAAAAGCTATTCAAAAAGAGCTTCCGAAAGAAAGTACTTATTTTGACCTAGAGATAACCTCTGATTTAAATAAATTTTTATCAGACCCTGAATTATTTCTTAAAAACTTACAACAGCAGACAGTTATTCTGGATGAAATTCATCGGCTTCCCAATATTTTTGTTTTACTCCGTGGTTTAATCGACCAACAACGTGATGCAGGAAGATTCATACTTTTAGGTTCGGCTTCGCCAGATTTATTAAAAAATACGGCAGAGTCGCTTGCAGGACGAATTTCATATTTAGAAATGCACCCGTTACATTTTCGTGAAATTGCGCCAGAAAATTATCAAAATCATTGGCTCTGGGGTGGATTTCCTGCGGCATACTTGGCAAAAAATGACCGAATCAAAAATATTTGGCTAAATGATTTTTTGATGAGCTATCTTGAAAGAGATTTACCACAATTAGGGCTTTCGGCTTCTCCCCTATTGATGCGCCGACTTTTGATGATGCTTGCCAGTATTCAGGGTGGAGTTTTGAATTATTCTACTTTGGCAAACTCGCTTGGAGTAAGCCAACCGACTATCAAAAATGCCATTGACTTTTTGGAACAAGCCTTTTTAGTACGTCGCTTACAGCCTTATTTTGTCAACATTGGAAAACGCCTAGTGAAAAGCCCAAAAATCTATATTCGTGATAGTGGGCTTTTGCATCACTTATTGAACGTAAAAGATATTAATAGCCTTTTAGGGCATATTGTAGCTGGCGGATCTTGGGAAGGTTACATCATTCAGGAAATCATTAGCATTTTACCACAAGATGCCCTACCTTTTTATTATCGTTCTCAGGACGGTGCCGAATTAGATTTGGTTATTGAACAAGGCTTAGGCATAAAACTAGCTATCGAAATCAAATTATCCGACTCTCCTACCCTTTCAAAAGGAAATAGTATTTCTTTACAAGATGTTGGTAATCCGCCGCTATTGGTTGTTACCCCATCAGCTCAAGACTACGAACTTCGACCAAACGTTTGGGTTTGTTCTATTGCTACTTTAGCTCAACATTTAACTAAATTCGGGTTGAATACTTACCATCTTTGAAAGCAACGTTATCCTGAACTTTTATTGCTTTCCTAAAACTTGAGTCATATAATCGTCAGTCATTTCAATCAACGCTTCAGAGTGTAATAACTTACCATAATCAATTCCTTGAAGTGCCAAAGCATGAACAAGCTGATTGAGTGTAGTGGCTTTTCCTTTTCCCTGTAAAAGCGCTTTGTATTGAAAATACTTAATACCCAAAGGCGCTAAAACATCTTGCATTTTCAAAGGGGTATTATCTTCAGGTATTTTTGTATTGTTGAAAAGTAACTGTAAAACTGTTGTATAAAGTTTAGCATAAAAAAAACTAGTGGCTTCCTCATCATTTAAAATTCTATGAAGTTTTTCAAACATCTCAGGACTTAGTGATTGATTCATTCCGTGTGCATTACCATTTATTCGTGAAATCTCTTTGTCAGAAAGCATACTCCCGCCTTGGCTTGTACTCCCTTTGATGACAACGTAATTCATAAATTTGATATTTAAATGTGGAATATTAAATCGAATTTAATAACAAAAATCATGAAATTAGTCAATATTAAAAAGTCCTGAGAAACAATAAATTCTCAGGACTTTTTAATGTTTTTATCTTGAGGAAACGAGCTTCCCTCCTAGCCTACTTTAGTTTAAAGAATACCTAAGTAAGCACCGTATTCGTTTAATGCCTTCCTTAAATTTTCAAAATCTTCTTTACTTCTACTGGTATAAACTATTGCTGTTTGTTCGCTTAATGTACTAATCCAAGTATTTAAATCTTTCTTTTTAGATGGTGATTTAGCGATGAATCCACTCGTTTCAACGATTCTTTCAATATCATCAAGAGCTACAATCGGCTCAATACTATCTGTAATTCTGCCTAAAGTTTGAATTACTTTTTTATCAATCTTTGTTTTCCCTGTTAGTATTTCGTTTCTTAAAGCTGGTGCAATTTTAGAAAGTCCTTCAGCAAATTGCGCATCTCTCTTGATGGTTGAAGTACCAACATTGTATTCTTTTGCGAGTTTCTCAACGGTTCTTCCCTTTTCTGAAGTACCAGCATTGGGTTCATTGTGGACCCATTGCCCCGTTCTATCATACTTACCTGGCCCTGACTTTTCATTTAAAAATCTCAATCCACGAAAATATGAAACTTGTTCTGGACTAAGGTTTCTTCTTCCTAACTGTAAATCAATCATGTAATCTTTCACTTCTTCTTTAGAATTGAAAGGCATGAGTTGAACACTAAAATTTAAACCATGTTTTTTGCAAATTTGAAAACGATTGTGCCCATCAACCAAGATATATACTGGTTCGTCGGGGTTCTGGGTATTGGCTTCTATGGCACTTCTTTTGGTTTCCCATAAAGTAAGCGCATCACGACAGCCATTTTTCAGAATATTTTGCTCTAATTGCGAAAATTCTTCTACTCCCAAAGGTGGAATAAATAACCTTAGCTCTTCTAAAATTTCAATATTTTTCTTTACTTGCTCGTCAGAAATCAATTTATTATTAACAAAAGTGCTTTTTGTAGTTGCTGCAATGGCTTTTCCTAAATCTAGTTTTTTCATCGTTCCTCTTATTTAACCAATTGAAGATATTCTATATATTCATTGCAGAAGTCGGCATAAAGTTTTGCCGCTTCCGAAGTGCCTGAAAATTTGGAAATGGTGTTTAACATTACTTGTGCTTTCTGAAAATCTACTAAATGCTTAATTTCTGTATTAAAAATTCTGATTGGCAAATTTTCCCTTACGGCTTCTTTGATATTATCATGAACAGAGTTTTTCTTGACCATCGTAAACACCAATCCATCAATGTCTAACATCGGATTTAGGTTTTTCTTTACATCGTGTACTTTATCTAACAATGTATTTACACCTTTCATCGCCGCCATTTCTGGCAACATGGTTACTAAACAAGCATCTGAGGCATACATTGCCGAAACCGTTAGCTTTCCTAATGATGGCGGACAATCAATCAAAACATAATCAAATTCGCTTAATAAAGGAATTATTCGATTTTTTAAGCGTAAATCTCCACCCGTCAATAATATTAATTCATACTCTGCTTTGGCCAAATCAATATCTGAAGGAGACAAAAATAAGTTTTCTTGAATCTGAATAACTGGGAATTCTGCATCATTTATCAACGAATCTGCTACTTGTACTTCAGGATTTTCTATGCCTAGAATTTGCGATAAATTTCCTTGTGGGTCAAGGTCTATCATCAATACTCTAAAACCTTTATTGGCAAGCGCTTCTCCTAAACACGAAACCGTTGTAGTTTTTCCTACGCCGCCTTTGTGATTTACGACAGAAACAACTCTAGCTTTTTGATACAAATCTTTAGAATAACCATACTTCATCAAAACACCTTCTAATGCTACCAAATGGTTTTCATTCAGTTTACGATTTCCCGCTACGGCTTGTCTTAACGTACCTGAAGGCAAGGATGCTTCTTTTTCAATTCCTGCTATCGATAATGCAGGGTTATGTCTAAAAAACTTTAAAGCATTTTCTTGTGTAAGCATTTTAAATGATTTTTGTTTTATTACATTTCTGTTACAAACATAGCTTTTCTGTAACAAAAATGCAACAAGACAGCGATATTATATTTGTATTCAGGAATACATTTTCAGAAAATCACAAAATTTCACTTAAAAAGATGAGCATCAACGAAGTAAATTGTTGATATAATTATAACGTCTAAACTTATACGTTAAGTAAATAGGAAAATGAATAATGCTTACAAAAGATTGATTCCGAGCTTCTTCGCTTCTTTTTGTAAGGCAATAGCTTCGGCACTGGCATGAATTTGATGTTTATAGGCTGTTTCGACGATAGCAATAATCGCTCCGTTGAATGATGGGTTAATGTCTAAATACTGAATAATATTGTCTGGCGAGATAACTCCTTGATAATTTTTCTTGAATGATTCAAACGAAAACTGTGCCTCTAAAGAAGTACTAAGTTTATCAACTACAAATTGAAAACAGTGATTATCAGTACTCAATAATTCAATAATTCGTTGCTGGCAATAGGTATGATATTTCTTTTTTAAGTTGAATACATTCAAGTTTAAGCCTTCTTCTCTGGCTTTTTCAAGATGTGCTTTCTTCTTTTTTTCTCTTTCTTCTTTTTGTTTTGTTTCTTTCTGCTTTAATATTTCCGAGAATTTCTCATCCTCAAGTAACTGAATAACATAACCAATGAAATTTCTAATACTCTTTCCATTTTTGGCTTCTGCCAAAACGTAAGTTATCGTCTCTTTGATGGTATCAAATGAATGGGTTTTAAGCCATTTAGAAATTAGCTCTTCCGAAGCACCGTATTCTCCGATTAATTTTAAAAGTTCATTAACTTCCTTATTTTCAGGGGTGTACTTTTTATTTTCTTTGACTACTTCAAAAATCGCCTCTTCAATATCGTCGTTTGGTACAGCGATATTGGCGTTTCGCTGTATCGTAAAAACTAATAAAACTACTGTATTTCCTTTTTTTCGTTCTTCATAAGTAAAATACAAATCACTCGTTTCTTGTAATTCCTTTTGCGCAACGTTGATTACTCTTTTTCTAAAATCGGTATATTTTGCATACCTATCCGCAAGACCAAGAATGTCTTTTAGTTTCTCTACTTCAAATTTGAACGTTCCAATTCTTTCAGATTCTTTACAAAATTCGTAGAATCTAATGGCATAAATACTTTTTAATTGTAGCAACGAACGAATATCTATTACCGTAAAATTAGTTTTCAGTTGTAATAAATAAGGGGTTAAGGTTGGAGAAAAGTCAATATTAAATTTTCCTAAACCATTGTTGTAAGTATAACCAGCAATGATTGTGGTGTTTATTAGTCCGCCATCAAATTTATTGTAAATTGTTTTTTTAAGAAAATTATCAAGTTCGACATTAATCCTTGAATAAATAGCGGTTGTACTAATGCCCGTAATTTTTTTAAATTCTTGTACTGAAATCGTAATTGTATCGAGTCTGTCTTTGGTATGATCAATTTTGGAAATCATGTGCAAAAGTATTTTTACCTGTATGGTACTCAAATCATATCGAGCATTGATTACAGGATTACTTTTAACTAACTTGAAGGGTGAATTTGATACGGCTGCCATTGCAGTAGCAACTTTATCCGTTTTTTTATTTTCCATAATTGTACAGAATCACAGAGACCAAACAAGAACGAGACATCTAAATTTTAACAATCTCTTACAATATTAACACTTCATCTGTAATCAACAAAATTCAAAATGGATTAAAAATGGTTGTGTTGTCTAAATACATTCAATTTGTCTCGGTTATACATTCAAATTGTCTCTAGTCTGCATTCAAATTGTCTCTCTTATGCATTCGATTTGTCTCGGTTGTACATTCAAATTGTCTCCAATCTGCATTCAAATTGTCTCACTTGATGCTCATAAAGGCTTGTTTTTCAATGAGTTACAGCGCCTAAAATATTTAAAATATATTAAAAGAAATAAACAACAAATAAAATATAATTTGATGCTTGTTTAAATTTGTTTTTTATTCTAAAAAAAATAAACATTAATTTATTGTTAACCGAATGTCAAAAAAGGATATCATTTACACTTTGTTATACTAAATTTTTGATTTTCTGAACATTTGATATTTAAGCTATTTAGTTGGTACTTAAATAATTGTAGGGATGCATTCAAATTGTCTCGGTTTGAGTTTTATCATCGCTCCTAAAATCATTGTATTTTACATTCAATTTGTCTCGCATCAAATTATACTTGATATTTACTTTTTGCTTCAATTCATTCAAATTGTCTCACTTGATGGCCTTTTTTGTCCCTTTTTTTATAAACGACCTATCGCTATAAGTTCTGAAATTCATTCGAAATGTCTCGTTTACAATATATTTTGGTGCATTCAAATTGTCTCACTTTAGTAATTGGTGTAGTTTTTTAAATTCATTCAAAAAGTCTCACTTATTTATGTCTAAATATGTATGGTACATTCAAATTGTCTCGTTTACTTCTATTTTCGTGATATTGTCCATTCAAAAAGTCTCTTTCAAGCTTAAATATCTAATATTGAGGAATGAAACTAATTAGTTTTGACAATGTAGATTGAATAAAATACACATTCAAATTGTCTCACTTTGGCGTTTTTTAAAAAAAGGAGCATTGGGTTCACTGTGAACCCAATGCTCTAAAATATCAAAATATGAAATCGTTTTGATAAACTTAAATTGCTAATGAATTGACTTATAGATTTTTAGTAGATTCATTTCTTCCAAAAGCTTCATTAAGTTCAGCTTCGGTATATTGCCAAATACTTTCTGAACCTTTCTGAATACCTTTTACTTTTTCAAAAACGGTTTCGTAGCTTACATTAAACTCTGTCCAAGTGCCACCTTGATTTGAACGATTTTGCAAAATGGGTTGAAGGCGATCCATTGTTTTTGCAAATTTTGCTTCATTACTTTTGCCCTCTTCAAATTCTACCCAAATATCAATCAATTCCTGAGTTTGCTTTGGAGGCAAAATACCAAAAATACGTTGAGCTGCTACAAATTCTTCATCTGTATTCACATGATTTTTGGTAGTGTCGTACAGAAAAGTATCGCCAGCATCAATTTCCACAATATCATGAATCAATACCATTTTTAATACTTTCAATACATCGATGGGTACATTGGAATGTTCGGCCAGAACCATCACCATCATTGCTAAATGCCAACTGTGTTCGGCATCATTTTCGTGTCTATCGCTGTTGAATAGTTTCGTTTTGCGCTGAATATACTTCAGTTTATCAATTTCCTTAATGAATTCAATTTGCTTTAATAAATCGTTGATTTGCATCATCATCTTCTTTTAAAAATTACTGTTTTTAGTTTTAAGTTTGCAAAGGAAATATCACTTTTGGTGATTTAAAAGGACAAATGTCTCAGAGAAAAATGCTTAGAATACATAAAGAATTATTGAATTTGCTTATTTCACTGCATCATTCTGATACGGAAGGTAATATTATTGAACAAACTTTTCAGCCGAAAAGTCAAATTTTACTAGAGCACAAACAAGTTTTTTCGGTTTATATTATCAAAAGTGGTATTGCTAAATGTTACTTAACGGAAGATACTGGCGCTGTTTTTATTCAGGAGTTTTTTGGAGAAGGCTGGATTTTCGGCGAAATCGAAGTAATTAGAAATGAACTAAGTTTCTGTAGTATCGATGCGATTTCTGAATTAGTAGTCTATAAAATTTCGAAAGATTTTTTTCTTACTTTGCTCAAAACTAATCCAGATTTTAACCGTTTAATTTTAAAAACTCTCGCTGATAAAATCTATTTCAAAGCCATTCGGCATTCTTACAATCAATCGCATCCAGTTGAATCTAAACTATTGAGGTTAAAAGATGATTTTTCGGATTTAGCCAATTTGATTTCCAAACAAGAAATTGCTAACTATTTGGGCATTACAATACGCAGCTTAAACCGTACACTCAAGGATTTAAAGGCAAAGAATTTGATGAATTTTTAGGCAAAAATAGGAGCGGAGTAAAAGTCCGAAATAACATGGACAAGAGAAAGTTTCCTTTTTTATAGGTTAAATCATCATTTTGATGCTCTTAAATATCGTTTTAGTGCTTCCAATTATCTCATCGTCTTGTAAGTAGAAAAACTTAAATCGTCCTCAAACCGAACAGTAAGTGTAACAAAATCGGACACTTTGATATTTTTTGAAAAATATTAAAGTGTTGTAAAACAGTGCTTTATGTTTTTTGGCATAGTTCTGTTAATACTATTGGCATGATTGATAAAATGTAAACAGTAAGCATTTAACCTCAACCTTTCAAATAATTTTTAATTTCTAAACAACAAAAAAAATGAAAACTTTAGTAAAAACCTTCGCAATTGCTTTGTTCACCACAGTATCATTTTTTGCTACTGCCAAAACTGATGCTAACGACGCTACAAATGCTCAAACAACTTTTAAAGTGGGCGTTTACAAAACACTTAATACCATGAAAGTGAATGTAATGATTGAAAAGTTATCAGGAAAAAACTTAACGGTATTTATAAAAAATGCGGATGGTGAAGTACTTCACACTGAACACATCGGGAAAAAACAAGTAACATATCACGGAAAATTTAACTTAGAAGATTTGGAAAATGGCAAGTACAGTTTTGAAATCTGTGATGGAAAAAACAAAATTGTTAAGAATGTGGAAGTAGGAAGAACAAAAGTAAATGCACCTATCGCTGACCGTTTTATTTCGTTGAATTAGATATTATTTTAACCTCTGAACCTTTCAATTGCTATGATTACGAGTTTCTTGGTAAACTCGTAGTAATTTTTAAGGGGATTATTCAAATCGAATAATCCCCTTTTTGTGTTTATTCGAGAACTGAAATATGCTATTGTACAAAAGAGTTACTGTAGCCCAACAAACCCGAAACAAATAGGAGAGGAGTAACAAAGAATCAAAACCTGTGAATTATGTAAGCTTAATCTGGAAAGATGTAAGGCTTTAATGGAATAAGATGCTCACCTTTACATTAGTTTTATTGTCAATTAATCAAAACAAACGAGCATGGAGACAGGTGAAATAGAAAAATCAAAAGCACATATCATTATTGAAATTATAGAATACATCCCAAATGCCGTGGTCAGTAAAACCATCATTAAAAAAATTACAGGTAATATTACTGCTTCGTCATTTGATGCGGGAGAAGAATTAGCCGAAAAAACCTCTCCTTTCGATAATTATATTCAAATCATAGATGGTAGTGCTGAACTCACTGTGAATGGTAAAAAACATAAACTAAGGCTCGGCGAAGGCATTATTATTCCAGCCCATGCTTCTCATTTTTTTAATGCTACCGAGCAGTTTAAAATGATTTCAACAGTGATTAAAAGCGGGTACGAAGATTAAGTGGTACTGCTGAAAGTTAAAATATTGATAACACTAAAATACTCTAAATACATCAGTAAGATTGTAGTAGCTTTCTATACGCTTTGCGATATCCAGTAAGTGGGGTATCGCAAAATAATCACAAGAAAAAGCATGAAGTTATACATTAAATACATGGTTAGCTTGCGATGCAAGATGCTTGTAAAAGAAGAGTTACATAGATTAGGAATAGAATATACTACTGTTAATTTAGGTGAGGTAGAAGTAAAGGACGACCTTACCAAACTACAGCACGATCAAATAAAAGAGGCATTGCTGAATGCTGGATTGGAACTCATGGACGATAAAAAATCAATGTTGATTGAAAGAATCAAGAATGTAATCATTGAAATGATTCACTATTCTGATGATGTACCTAAAATTAATTTTTCGGTGTACCTAAGCGAAAAGTTGAACTATGATTATACTTATTTGTCGAACCTCTTTTCAGAAACAGAAGGCACAACGGTAGAACATTTTATTTTACTCCATAAAATAGAAAGAGTAAAGGAGCTCATTATTTATGATGAATTGAATCTTACCGAAATAGCTGCCAAACTTCATTACAGTAGTGTAGCGCATCTTTCTAATCAATTCAAAAAAATTACGGGACTCACACCTTCTTTTTTTAAATTATTAAAACTTAAAAAAAGAAACACCCTCGAAAACCTGTGAAATATGTAACTATCATTGATAAAAATGTAACAGTTATTATTAATAGAATCCTGACCTTTATGGCTGTAAGTCAATTACTTAAAAACAGCAATATGAAACACATAAAATCTTTAGGCTTAATAGTTTTATTATTTTTGACATTCCCACTTAGTGCACACGCTAATCCTGCTAGTGCCGATAAGCTAAATGATACAAAAGAAGTTTCAGCAGAGGCACGGATATTAATCAACCGTCTTGAAGAAATCAAGGCACTCGATAAATCTGATATGACTTCGACTGAAAAAAAGGCTTTACGGAAAGAGGTTCGCTCTATCAAACAATCTTTAAAAGAAGTGGGTGGCGGAGTGTACCTTTCGGTAGGAGCTATTATTATCATCGTTCTGTTATTAATTCTTCTACTTTAAAATTATTGTATCCAATCTATTAATACACAAAACATGGAACAGCACATCGTGAAAATATTGATGCTAGAATCAGCAACGCATGATGTTTTAAGGATTAAAACAGAAAAACCATCAGGCTATAGCTTTATCGCTGGTCAAGCCACAGAAATTGCTATTCATAAAAACGGGTGGTCTGAAAAACAGAAGCCGTTTACCTTTACTTCACTAGTAAGTGAATCATTCCTAGAGTTTTTTATCAAGATTTATCCTAAACGTAATGGCTTAACGAACCAGTTGTTGGATATTCAAAAAGGTGATGAATTAATACTGCATGAAGTTTTTGGTAACATCACTTATCAGCAAGAAGGCGTTTTTATAGCGGGTGGGGCAGGAGTAACGCCATTTATTGCGATACTTCGAGACCTCGCCAGTAAAAACTCTTTGGCAGGAAATAAATTACTACTTGCTAATAAAACTAAAGCAGACATTATTCAAGCAGAAGAATTGGATGAAATGCTGGGGAAAAACTTCATTAACGTTTTGTCGGATGAAGAAGTAGATGGATTTGAGCATGGTTTTATTACACAAGAAATCTTAGCAAAGTATTGTGGTATTACGAATAAAACTTTCTACGTATGTGGGCCACCGTCAATGATTGAGACTGTAATAATTTCCCTAAAAAACTTAGGGGTAAAAGAAGAGCACATCATCAAAGAATCGTATTGACGAATGAAAAGTAAATCAAAACGGCTAAATATAACCTTTGAAGTGCCCAGTAAATATGTGAGAGCATTGAAAAACAACGTACATCTAAGCTATTTTACTTAAAACCTATGAAACTTTTCTTTTTCAGATGTGGCCTTTTAATCAGGTACTTATTGATTTATTTACTTTGAGGTGAGAGTATTTAATCTCGAAAAAATCAAACCATAACAATACCTGATATTACTCATAGTATTCTGACGATTGGATTTTTAGATTTGCGCCTATAATTTCTTGTTAAATAACAAATCCTACTAAATTGAAGCATGAATATTAAATATCCTATTGAAGATACGCATACTTTTTCGGTAGCAGAAATTTTAGCGATGCTAGAGACTGACGCTAAATTGGGGCTTAGTCATTCAGAATCTGGGAAAAGAAATACAGAATTTGGTTTGAATATTTATCCGAATAAAAAACAAAAAAGTATTTGGCTTATTTTTCTACTCCAATTTAAAAGTCCCATCGTTTACTTGCTGATTTTTGGGGCTTTGGTCTCACTTTATTTTAAAGATTATTTAGAATCTATCTCTATTTTAGTGGTTATTCTTGTGAATGCCCTAATTGGTTTTTGGATGGAACTACAAGCTCGTAGTTCTATGAATGCTTTAAAAAAAATGGACATAATTCATTCAAAAGTTATTAGAAATGGGAAAATTGCAGAAATTCCATCCGAAAAAATTACTCTTGGAGATTTAGTTATTTTTGAAGCGGGTGATCTTATTCCTGGCGATGGCCGCCTAGTCATGTCAAATCAATTACAATGCGATGAATCGTCGCTCACGGGTGAATCTCTGCCAAGTCCTAAAAATACCGAATTACTACCATTGCAAACCCCACTCGGCGACAGAGTAAACATGGTCTTTAAAGGTACTTCTGTAATAAATGGTAACGGCAAAGCCATTATCACAGGTATTGCACAAAATACACAATTAGGTACAATCAATACTTTATTAGACAATGCCCAAGAAACAGCCACACCATTAGACGTAAAAATTGCGGCACTCAGTAAAAAATTAATTTGGATAACATTATTCATGACCGCCGTATTTGCTATTTCAGGCATTATTCAAGGAAAAAAAGCCGTATTGATTATCGAAACCTCAATTGCATTGGCGGTGGCGGCTTTTCCTGAAGGCCTACCAATTGTGGCTACTGTGGCATTAGCGTATGGGATGCTCTTAATGGCAAAACGAAATGCTATAGTTAAAAAACTGTCGTCGGTAGAAACACTTGGTAGTACCAGCGTTATTTTAACAGATAAAACAGGAACATTAACCGAGAATAAAATTCATGTAGAGACCTTAGATTTTCCAGAAGAAAAGTTTAAAATTCATATTGAAAAAAATGAATTAATCTTTGAAAACACAAGTATCAAAAAGAGTAAAGGTAACTTTGAGAAGCTAAGAGTAATCGCTGCGCTTTGTAATAATGCACATCTAAAAAACCTCATTGAAAAGAAAAAAGAAATAGGAGACCCCATCGAGATTGCTCTCTTGCAGCTTGTAAATACCTCTGAGCCCAATGCTGAGGCTTTGAAAAAACAATATTCCCGAGTAGCCGAAATACCTTTTAGTGCAGAAACCAAAATGATGGGAACACTCCATGAAAATATTGGTGGCCATTTCGTTGCTGCCAAAGGGTCGGTGGAAGATTTGCTTGAAAAATGTAAGGATATTCAGTATGGTACTTCTATTCAGGTATTAAACGTTACCGAGAAAAAAGCAATATTGTTAGCTGCTGAAACAATGGCAAAAGAAGGGCTCAGGGTTCTGGCATTTGCTTATAAGGAAGAAAAAGAATTAGCATACGATGATTTTTTGTATGATTTGGTTTATGTGGGAATGATTGGCTTTCTGGACCCGCCTAGAGCCGATATTCAAGAAGCCATTATTACTTGCCGAAATGCGGGTATTAAAATTGTAATGATTACTGGCGATCACCCGCAAACGGCATTGAACATTGCTAAGAAAATTGGCTTAGTCGATGAAGATGAACAAACCGTTATGACAGGAAAAGAAATACCAGAAATCACTACTATGTCGAGCAAATGGAAACAAAGAATATTAGAAACAGCCGTTTTTGCCCGAACTACCCCTAAACAAAAATTAGAAATTGCAAGTATTTTTCAAGAGGCAAATCATATTGTAGCCATGACTGGCGATGGCGTAAACGATGCTCCAGCATTGAAAAAAGCGGATGTTGGCATTGCGATGGGGCTTCGAGGTACACAAGTAGCCAAAGAAGCAGCAAGTATTGTTTTAAAGGATGATTCGTTTACTGCCATAGCCGATGCCGTAGCCTTTGGAAGAACCATTTTTCAGAATATCCAAAAATTTGTTATTTATTTGGTTTCCTGTAATTTAAGTGAGATTTTCATCGTCACGGTTTTAGGATTTATGGCGCCAGCTTCTACGCTTTTGCCATTACAGATTTTGTTTTTAAACATGGTAACAGATATTTTTCCAGCATTAGCATTAGGCCTTGGCAAAGGCGACAGTACCGTGATGGAAAAAGCTCCGAGGAACCCCAAAAAAGATATTATTTCAACCAAAAGTTGGTTGGCTATCGCTATGTATTCATTTACAATGACGCTCGCTGTAATGATTGCAGTACTTTATTGTAGCAATTATCTGACTTCCAATAGTCAAATACTGAATAATGTAGCATTTCTTACTTTAGCGTTTGCTCAGTTGTTTCATGTGTTTAATATGTCTTCGGTGCATTCTCGCTTTTTAGTGAATGATATTACCAAAAACAAATATGTTTGGTTTGCCTTACTGATTTGCTTTGCGCTGGTGGGCTTGGTGTATGCGTTACCACAGATGCGTTTGATTTTAGATTTAACCTTGATACCCGGCTCAATATGGATGGTAGTTGTGCTTTCAAGTTTGCTGCCTTTGGTACTTGTTCAGTTCTATAAACTTTTTAAGCTATAGTATTTGTTTTCAGGTAATTATAGTAATTTATCTCGACTAAAAATGCGTGAATCTTACAACAAATTAACAACATTATGTAATACATTTTTAGGTAAAAGGCTTCACCTTTATATCGTGAAAACAGTTTCACAATAAAAATGTTGAAATGAAAAGTAACGAAGAATTACAAAAAGATGTTCAGGAGGCAATCAAATGGGAGCCACTTTTACACGCCGCAGAAATTGGTGTCGCCGTGAATAATGGCATCGTGACTTTGACGGGAACTGTGGATAATTTTATCAAAAAGCAAGAAGCTGAAACAGCTACCAAAAAAGTATCGGGAGTGAATGCCATTGTCGAGAAAATAGAAATAAAATTTAAAGGTTCGCTTATAAAAAGTGATGAGGAACTCGCCAAAGATGCTCTGAATGCACTCCAATGGGATTGGCAAGTACCACACGAAACCATCAAGGTAAAAATAGAGAAGGGCATAATTACTCTTTCGGGTGAAGTAAGGTGGAATTACCAAAAAGAAGCTGCCAAGAAAGCTGTTAGTAGCCTGCCACATATCAAGAGTGTAATGAATGATATTGCAGTGCAGTCTGAAACGGCTGATCAAATTGAACAAAAAGACATAGAAGAGGCAATTGCACGAACGTGGGCAATCGATAATTCAGATATTCATGTAAAAGTGAGTGGGCATAAAGTGACCTTAAACGGAACGGTGGAATCGCTCTTTCAGAAAGATGAAGCCGCCAGAGTAGCCTGGAATGCACCGGGTATCTGGCATTTAGACAATAATTTGGTGGTGGAATATAACTATTCCTTAGTGGGATAATACCTAGATAGGAGAAAATCTTTTTTCTCCTATTTCTTTTATCATTCATCTGATTCATTAAAGAGCGCTATCGATTTTCATTTTTTTTAACCTAAAGGTTTTATGTTTTATAACGATACATATTGGGGAATGCACTTTTTGTGGTGGTTTATCTGGATGGCCTTACTTTTTTGGCTTTTTGTAACTCCATACGAAATACCTGGGCAAAGAACCAAAAGAAACTCTGCTCTTTACATACTTCAGAAACGTTTTGCTTCAGGAGAAATAACACTTTCAGCATACAATGAAATGAAAAAAGTCTTAGAAAATGATCAGCCAAAGCTATATTGATATTAAAATATTGATTAATGCTCATATTTTTATGGTTTGTTAGTAGTTTTTGATTATTTCTGGTAACATTTTTTTTCTGATAATTAATGATATATATCATTAATTATCAGGTATTTGAAAGTAAATCTTTCTTTTTTGTGTATTTGTGAAAATCTGTGAATCATGCAAGTTTTATTAAAAGTTGTGTAACACTATATAATTTTAAAAGAGTCACCTTTGTATATGATAGTTCAATTATTAAAAAAAAGAAACATGGAAAAATCTGAATTGGAAAAAGCGAAAGCACATATCATCGTCGAAATTGTAGAATATATACCCAATGCAGTAGTCAGTAAAACAATCATTAAAAAAACTACTGGAAATGTTACGGTGTCATCATTGGATGCGGGCGAGGAGTTATCTCCCAAAACACTCCCTTATGATACTTACATACAAATTATTGATGGTTTAGCTTCAGTGGCAATCAATGATAAAATTTTTAAATTAAAGCTAGGCGAGGGCATTATTATTCCCGCACACGCAAAACATTGTTTTAATGCCAATGTTCAGTTCAAAATGATTTCAACCATTATTAAAAGCGGTTATGAAGATTAATTGGCTACTTACTCATGAAAACTTCCAAAAAAATATTATTGATTGAAGACGACCAAGACGACCAGTGCTTTTTTAAAGAAGCGCTCAGCAAAATCAATGAGGCAAGTCTCTTTGGCCTTGCCAACAATGGTAAAGAAGCCTTAAAGCAACTGAATGAATCAGAAGTATTGCCAGATATTATTTTTTCTGACATCAATATGCCAGTGATGGATGGTGTAGAGTGTTTCATGAAAATATTGAATAGCCCAAGAATCAGTAAAATACCAATGTTTTTTTTAACCAACGATATGACAAAAATTGATAAAATGTTGCAACTCGGTGCAAGAGCCTTTATCAATAAACCCATAGATGAAAAGACGCTCTGCATTAAAATCAGGCAGGCTTTGAGACGGGAATTTAGTGAAAATCCTTATAAAGAAACAGGATTTGTGCGTCAGTATAGTCTTCAATGATTTTATTGATAGTTACCTCAAGTAATACTTTATCATGATACTGCATCAACAAAATGGAAACAGAAAATAAACTTAATGAGGAAATACTCAAGATGACGATGATGATACAAGAAAAATTTCCTGAGCTCTCAAAATATGTTGATGAAATGCCTGTGAGTGTTCCCAACAATGAAAATCCTGCCGTAAATCAACAAAACCTACAAGAGTATTATGATTCTCTATTGGCGTTGGTCAAAAAATATAATACTAATCATAACCGTGGAAATACAAAGTGACAGAGGCTTTAACCTCTAAACCTACCTTAATTTTTATTTATTTAACAATCATTTAAGCATGACCGCAAAAAAGCAATTGGGCATTTGGATGGATCATTCCATCGCCAATTTAATGGAGTACAGCAGTATTTATATTGAAACTAAATCCATTAGTGCTGATTTTAACCATCAGGAAAAAGAGGAAAGTTTGAGTAGAAGCGAAAATATTATGCATAACAAAGAACAACACCTTGAAATGGATTTTTTCAAAAGAATTTCAGCCGAAATAATCAAGTACGATGATGTGTTGCTCTTTGGCCCCACAAATGCCAAAGCTGCATTGTTTAATATCTTAAAAGAGGATAAGCACTTCGACAAAATCAAAATATCGGTACTTCCAAGCGATAAACTGACTGATAATCAACAAGTAGCTTTTGTAAGAGACTATTTTACGAGACTTTAACCTACTAAATATTCAAAGAAATGTCGAAAGAAAAAGAGGGAAAAGAGAAGACAGGTAAGAAATCGCCAGTCAAGAATTTAAAAGAGAAAAGAGAAGCGAAAGCCGCCAAACGAAAAGAAAAAGGTGAAGAAGCCAAACTATAATTTTTACTGATACCAGTAATTATTTCAATGATAGAAGTAACAAAGAGGGGAGTCCTGTTAAAAAAAACCTCATTAGGTTTTGAAAACGAAGGAGTGCTGAACCCAGCCATTTACCGAGAAGGCGAATACGTACACCTTTTTTATAGAGCAGTCAGCAAAGGAAATTATTCAAGCATTGGCTATTGTAGATTAAATGGGCCGATGATAGTTGAACATCGTTCGCAATCGCCTATTATTATTCCGCAGTTTGAATACGAATCACAAGGAGTAGAAGACCCTCGAATTGTTAAGATTGATGACTTATTCTATCTTACATACACTGCTTACGACGGCGTAAATGCTTTAGGAGCTTTGGCCACTTCCAGCGATTTAGTACATTTTGAAAAAAAAGGAATTATCGTTCCTCAGATTACTTATGATGAATTTAGTCGGCTTTCTGGAACTAAAAATATTGTAGATACTAAGTATCCTAGATATAACCAACATCTCGGAATTATTGAAAAGGATGGCAAAAAGATGCTTCTTTGGGACAAAAACGTAGTTTTTTTCCCCCGAAGAATAAATAATAAACTTTGCTTTTTGCATCGGATAAAACCCGATATACAGATTGTAGTGGTTATTAATAGTTTAGAAGAACTGAATGCTGAATTCTGGCAAAACTATTTTCTCCATTTAGACGATAATATTTTGCTGAAGCCAAAATTCGAGCATGAAGCAAGTTATATCGGAACAGGCTGCCCGCCCATTGAAACAGCAAATGGCTGGTTATTAATCTACCATGGCGTACATGATACCGTGAAAGGTTATGTTTATAGTGCTTGCGCCGCTTTGTTGGATTTAGAAAATCCTGAAAAAGAGATTGCCCGTTTGCCATTTCCATTATTTAAACCAGACAAAATCTGGGAGCTCGATGGCGAAGTAAATAATGTTTGTTTCCCAACAGGTACAGCGCTTTTTGGTGATACACTCTATATTTATTATGGTGCTGCCGATGAGCAGATTGCCTGTGCCTCTGTGAGTTTGAATGCTTTAGTGAATTTGTTAATGACTAACACACAAGAAAATGACCAACCAATTAACGTCCAACCTCAGTAATATTCAGTCATCATCAGATATACATTCTTCTCATTTAAATGATATTCATCTATTTGAAAATCAAAGTCAAACCTTGCCGGAAATCCTATTTATTACTTCATTTCCACCTCGTGAATGTGGCATAGCCACGTATTCGCAAGATCTCATCAAGGCACTGAATAATAAGTTTAACCATTCTTTTAACATTAGTATTTGTCCTTTAGAATCTGAAAATGAAAAACATACTTATTCAGAAGAACACAAGTATATTCTTGATACCGACAACGAAAATTCCTTTACCAAATTAGCTTTTAGGATAAATAAAAACGACGAAATCCAGATGGTGATGATTCAGCATGAATTTGGGTTTTTTGAAAAAAACGAAGCTAATTTCAACATTTTTCTAAAGGCCCTCACCAAACCCATCGTCATTGTTTTTCACACGGTTTTGCCATTGCCAAAACCTTCTTTAAAAGATAATGTTCAACAAATCTCAGCCCTTGCTACCTCTATCATCGTGATGACAAACGCCTCGGCGGCCATTTTGAAAAACGATTATGAAATTGCCGAAAACAAGATTACTGTCATTCCGCATGGTACACACTTGGTGCCACATTTAGATAAGGCCGTTCTGAAACTTAAGTATAATTTAGAAGGTAAAAAAGTACTATCAACTTTTGGTTTACTGAGTTCAGGAAAAAATATTGAAACAACACTTGATGCCATGCCTGCCATCATCAAGGAAAACCCAGATGCTTTATTTTTAATCATAGGCAAAACGCATCCTTCAGTAATGAAACGTGAAGGCGAGCGTTACCGAGAATATTTAGAAGCCAAAGTTGATGCTCTCCATTTACAAGAAAATGTGAGATTTATCAATCAGTTTTTACCCTTACCAGTATTGTTAGAGTATTTACAGTTAACAGATATTTACTTGTTTACTTCAAAAGACCCCAACCAAGCAGTGAGCGGTACTTTTTCGTATGCCATCAGTTGCGGATGTCCGATTATTTCAACACCCATTCCGCACGCTCGTGAAGTATTAAATAATAATGCAGGAATCATTATTGATTTTGAAGATTCAAAACAATTGGCAATTGCCGTGAAAAGTTTGTTGGCGAATGATGTCCTCAGAAAAAAAATCAGTTCGAATGGTTTACATAAAATGGCTTCAACAGCATGGGAGAACTCGGCGATTGCTCATGCCATTTTATTTGAAGAAATCGGGTTGGCACAAATTACCTTACAATATAATTTACCAGTACTAAATCTGGATCATATTAAAAAACTAACTACTGAATTTGGCATGATTCAGTTTTCTATCATCAATCAGCCAGATATAGATTCTGGTTATACTTTGGATGATAACGCAAGGGCGATGGTGGCAATGTGCCAACATTATGAGCTAACGAAAGATAAAACAGACTTGGCGTACATACAACGGTACTTTACTTTCATCAAATTCTGTTTACAAAAAGAAGGGTTCTTTCTGAATTATGTAAACGAAGAAAGACTTTTTACAGAACAAAATTTCGCTACAAACCTAGCTGATTCAAATGGGAGGGCTATTTGGGCTTTGGGTTTATTGGTTTCCAAGAGTGCAATCCTCCCAAAAGAATTGGCAAGTGATGCAGACATTACCTTGTTAAGGGCTTTAGAGAATGTTCAAAAAATATTCTCTACTCGGGCAATGGCATTTATTATCAAAGGTTTATATTACCGAAATACCTATCACAAATCTGCTAAAAATATTGCTTTGATAAAGGAATTGGCCGACAGGTTGCTACAGATGTATCGCCACGAAGCCGACCATCAGTGGAAATGGTTTGAAAGTTATCTCACTTATGGTAATAGTATTCTGCCTGAAGCCATGCTTTGTGCTTATTTAGCTACCACCGACGCCCTGTATCTCGACGTAGCCAAAGATTCTTTTGACTTTCTGTTGGGAAAAACATTTAACCAAAACCGAATTAAGGTAATTTCAAATAAATGTTGGCTGAACAGAGTAGATGACAATTTACAAAATGTAATCGGTGGCGAACAACCCATTGATGTGGCTTATACCATTTTGGCACTCGATAAATTCTATGAGGTTTTTCGAGAAGACCAATACCTTGAAAACATGAAAATTGCTTTTAATTGGTTTTTGGGGAATAATCATTTGCATCAAATTATTTATAATCCTTGTACTGGTGGATGTTACGACGGTTTGGAAGAAAACTACGTCAACCTAAACCAAGGGGCAGAATCTACGGTAAGTTACTTGATGGCAAGGCTTACTTTAGAAAAGACCTTATTTGGTGAAAAAAACACTAAGCAACCCAAAGAGTGGCAGCTAATTCTTACACTTGCCTAGTTATCTCACTTTTCGAATAATTTTTAACCTGAATACTTGTCAATAAATTATTGGCTTGCATTTACCATGCACCTTTTTTTATTATTAATCTTTAAAAAATTCATCCCATGAAAGTATCAAATCTGTATTTTCCCTCTAGAAAAATCATCTTAGGGCTTTTAAGTGTTGTGTTGATTTCAATGTTTGCGGCTTGCAGTAACAAAATCAGCTTTTTGAACTCTACGGTTGTTCCAGCCGCCAGAGGTACGGTTAGTATCAAGAAAGATCATAACAAAAATTATTTGATTAATATCGAAATTTTTGACTTGGCAGAAGTAGAACGCCTTGAAGCGCCCAATCATCATTATGTAGTTTGGATTGAAACTAGCGAAGGACTAATCAAAAACGTTGGGCAAATAAAAAGTTCGATGGAAGGACTTTTTGCCAAAACTCTTAAAGCAAGTTTTGAAACGGTAACGTCGTTTAAACCCGACAGAGTTTTTATTACTGCCGAAGATAATGCCGATACGCAATATCCAAACACAAAAGTTGTGCTTACAACCAAATAATCATCGGAAAATTAACTAGGTAATAAACAAATTTTATGAAACCCCAAATAGGAATTTTGGCTGATGACCTCAGCCAAAGTATTAAGCTTCTTTCCGTCATTTTAGCAGATGAAATGACATTGTATATCAAAACCAGAAGATTTCACTGGAATGTAGCTGGCGAGAGTTTTATGGAACTTCATAAGCTTTTCCAAAGCCAATACTCGGAGCTTGAAGAAACGGTTGATTTAGTAGCGGAACGCATTAGTAAATTAGGAGGAAACACCATTGGAAGTATGAAGGAGTTTCTGGCGCTGAGTCGTTTGAAAGAATCCATTGGCGACTCGCCCGCACAAAATGAAATGCTCATAAATTTATTTAGCGACCACGAAAGTATCATCATTGAACTTAGAAAAGATGTAGCACTTTTAAGTAAAGACAACAACGACGTTGGGACGATTGATTTCCTCACCGGACTCATCCAACAGCACGAAACCAGCGCTTGGATTCTGAGACGGTACCTTAAATAAAGTATTAAAGTATCACGTAACATCACCAGCATAATTCTTTTAATAAATAAACATAACATTAATTATCATGAAAAAATCAATCTTATTAATAACAAGCTTCACCTTGTTTTTTGCTTTTACCACTGGATGCAATAATGCTGAGAAAAAAGTAGAAAATGCTGAAGCGGAAGTAGTTGAGGCGAATAAAGATTTAGTAGATGCCAATCAGGCATATCTTGACGACGTAGAAAGCTATAAAATTTCGACTGCTGAAAAAATTGCAGCCAACGATAAAAGTATTGTTGATTTTAAAGTTAGAATTGAAAAAGAAAAGAAAGAAGCAAAGGCAGAGTACCTAGAAAAACTAACGAAGTTAGAACAAAAAAATACAGATTTAAAAAAGAAAATGGACGATTATAAAGACGATGGCAAAGAGAATTGGGATAAATTCAAAACAGAATTTAACCATGACATGGAAGAACTGGGTAATGCTTTTAAGGATTTAACCGTTAAAAATGTGAAGAAATAAACCTTGAGTTTATTTCACTGGCGCCGAAAATCATGGAAAAAAGTATCATTTGTTTACTGGTGTTTGCTTTCTTTTCACTGCAAAGTATTGCTCAATCTGAAAACAATGATTTGCGCAGTTCATTACAATTTGGCATGAAAGCTGGCGTAAATTATGCAGACGTATATAATGCCAGTGGCGAATCATTTAAAGCTAATGCTAAGTTTGGTTTTGCGGGCGGAGCATTCATTGCAGTACCTTTCGGTGCATTTTTGGGCATTCAACCAGAAATACTGTTTTCCCAAAAAGGTTTTCAAGCAACGGGCTCGATATTGGGTAGTTCTTATGATTTAACTAGAACAACTACTTACTTAGAATTACCGCTGTTTTTTGCCATTAAACCAATCAATAAAATTACTTTTTTGGCAGGGCCACAGTTTTCTTACTTGTTGAAAGAAAAAAATGTTTTGACGAATACCCTCACAAGTATTCAGCAAGAAAAGGAATTTACAAATGATAACATTCGGAAATATACTCTATGCTATGTTGGTGGTATCGACGTACATTTAGAGCGGTTGGTATTGAGTGCTAGAGCAGGGTGGGACGTCCTGAACAACAATGGCGATGGTACTTCATCTACGCCACGTTACAAAAACGTTTGGTTTCAAGCCACTATCGGCTACAGATTTCTTTAATTTAATCGAGCAAAGCCCTAGAAGATTTTGGCCACAGACCATTCTTTTGGGGCATTTGCTTTTACTTTACTGGGCATACTTTGAATAGAAAAACAGACAAAATGACTTTTCTGATATGATAAGCAGGCAATATTTTGAAAATTGCAAAGCCATACATTTTTTATAAAATAGATTGGTCGGTAAATACTACTTTGGTTTTTTCTAACAAGGCATTTATGATTATTACTAACACTTCTGTCATTAAAAAAATACTTCTTTTGTTCCTTTTGTTTGCAGGATTATATTTTGCAAAAGAGTTTCTGATTCCGCTTTGTATAGGTAGTATTTTGGCTACACTTTTTATCCCGTTCAGTAATTTTCTTGAAAGAAGAGGTATTCCAAGAGGTCTGGCGGCCTTTTTATGTCTTCTTACTATAATTTTTATGCTTTTGGGATTGGTCACACTGATAGCTTGGAAAATTGCAGCTTTGGTCAATGATATGGCATTAATTAAAGAAAAAACCATTGCAACGGGCGTGCAAGCACAAGCTTATATTCTTAATCATTTGGGGATTTCTGTTGAACAACAAGCTAATATTTTAAGGCAAGAACAGCCATCCCTTAGCAGTATAATGCAGCTTACTTTTTCGTCACTCACGGCTTTGGTTACTACTTTAGTATTATTGTTGGCGTATGTTTTTTTTCTGCTGTATTATCGGAATCACCTGAAATTGTTTTTTCTAAAAATAGCGCCAGCCTCACAACAACACGAGATGGACGAAATACTTGGGAAGGCCACAGCCGTTTCGCAACAATATTTACTCGGACTTTCAAAAATGATTGCGTGTTTATGGATAATGTACGGAATCGGTTTTAGTATTTTAGGCGTACAAAACGCCCTATTTTTTGCAGTACTTTGTGGTTTATTAGAAATAGTCCCGTTTGTCGGAAACATCACAGGAACTTCACTAACTGTTTTAGTGACGGCTTTGCATGGCGCACCGCTTTCTGTGCTTGGTGGTATTGTTGCTGTTTATGCAACGGTTCAATTTATACAAGGTTGGGTTTTAGAACCACTTATTTTAGGGCCGCAGGTCAAAATTAACCCACTTTTTACCATCATCGCACTGGTACTAGGGGAGCTCATCTGGGGAATACCAGGAATTATTTTAGCGATTCCATTAACCGCTATCCTAAAAATAATCTGCGACCACATCGAGCCATTAAAGCCCTACGGATTTTTAATTGGGGAAATTGATTATAAAAATAAAGACAATACTATCGTAAAAAAGTTAAGAAGGAGTTTTTCAACTCTCAAGAAACAGCTAAGTTAAAATCCATCATTTCAAATTCACAAGGTACGATTAAGGAAGATTACCTTGTGAATTATTGACCGTCCTATTAATTTCTTAATGTTTAGAAGTTGAACTGTGTAGCTTATTACAGATACTTCTTAAGATTTGATTCTGAATCGTAGTTTTGCTCATTTGTAGGATTTACCGCTCTTTCGTTCATGATTGATTTGATTTCTGAAATTACTTTTTTATTATCAAATGTGATTCTCTACGTCAGCTTTTCCTACGATTAAGCGTCTTTCTTATTAAGAAGTACTTGTTTGGCACTATCTGAAGCACAAACTAATCCAGCTGCTAGCATAATAATATCTTTTAGTACCAATCTACCTGCACCAGATAAATAAGGAAATCCAAACTGAGGTGTTGGGAAATCACCTCCGAGGGCCGGAACATATACTTCAGGCGTTGTTATTAAAAAAGAAAGTGTTGTTAAAGACATTCCAAATGTTAATAATCCACCCATTAGTCCTATTTTCGAGAACCAAATACCTAATAAAGTCAATGTTCCAATTCCTACAATCATTGCACCTAATCCAATTGCAAACGAATAAGTATTGTTTTCTTGATGCCAGTTTATGTTTTTTTGCACCACTTTTCCTTCTGGATTTTTGTAGAGAGTGTACTCTGGTGCATTTTTAGCATAAAAAAATGACATCAAAGGGCTATTCGCAACAAACGGAACGATACCGTCTGCTTCATATTGAAAAGCTTTGAGCCCACCAATCCAAGCCATCACCAGAAAGATTGATATTCTTGTTAAGTGAATAAAACATCGCTGACTATTTGCTAATAAATTAACTAGTTTATTTATCATGTCTTTTTTCTAAATTTTAGGCAAAAAATAAAAGATGTCTTTCTTTTTTTACAGGAACTTTCTTTAGTTTTCCTCCAAACAAATGGATTCATTTGTTTGGAGGAAGTTTAACCGTGTCTGGTGTCAAGCTTTTATTTTAAAGATACTTACCCAAGTTAAGTTCAGCATCGCTGTTCTGTTGCAAACCCTTAGCAAACAGGTTTTTCATTCTGATAGCCGCTTCTGGTTGTGCCAAAGCTTCAAAAAAGCGAGTTTGAGTGTCCATAATCTGTTCGTCTGTAGGATTTACCGCTCTTTCGTTCATGATAGATTTGATTTCTGAAATTACTTTTTTATCAAACGAAGCAATTCTCTGAGCCAAATTTTCTACAAAAGCGTCTAATTCGTTGTCGGCAATTGCACGGTTTATCCAACCGTAAGAGGCAGCAGTTTCGGCATCATAGTCATCTCCACTCAAAATAATTTCCAGAGCTTTGGCTTTACCAGTCAATAAATGCAAACGTTCCATGCCACCACCGCCAGGGAAAATACTGAAACCAATTTCAGGCTGACCAAAAATAGCTTTTTCTTTACTTGCAAATCGCATATCCATTGCTTGCACAAATTCGCTTCCTAAACCTCTGGCACGCCCTCTGATAGATGCTATACTTACAAATGGAGCTTGTTCGAAGCGTTTGGCAATGTCTGGCCAAGATTTTGAAAGCCCCGTTTTTCCTGCACCTTTCGGAAAGCCCGTTGCTTTTAATACATCTAAGTGAGCAATAAAAAAGTCAGGGATTGCACTTTCAAAAACTACAACCTTTAGGTTTTCAGCGGCTTCAAATTCGTCGATTAAAACCATTAATTCTTCTGAAAATTCTGGCCCAAATAGATTGATTGGTGGGTTATTAACGATTACTTTCCAGTAAGAGTCATTAATTTTTTGTGTTGTTAAAATCATTGTTTAATATGTTGCTGGATTTGATAAATACAATAATGCTATAAATATTTGCCAAGATTTAATTCTAATTCGCCGTCTTGTTGCAATCCTTTTTCAAATAACTTTTTTAATCTTATCTCAGCTTGGGGCGACGACAAAGTGCTAAAGAAACGCATTTGTGAATCTATAATTTGCTCATTTGTAGGATTTACCGCTCTTTCGTTCATGATTGATTTGATTTCTGAAATTACTTTTTTATCAAACGAAGCAATTCTCTGAGCCAAATTTTCTACAAAAGCATCTAATTCGTTGTCGGCAATTGCACGGTTTATCCAGCCGTAAGTGGCAGCCGTTTCGGCATTATAATCATCACCACTTAAAATAATTTCTAAGGCTCTGGCTTTGCCCGTAAGCAAGTGCAGGCGTTCCATTCCCCCACCACCTGGAAAAGCTCCAATGCCAATTTCGGGCTGACCAAAAAAGGCCTTTTCTTTACTGGCAAAACGCATATCGAAGGCTTGAATAAATTCACTACCCAGACCTCTCGCTCTGCCTCTTATCGAAGCAATACTTACAAAAGATGCTTGCTCTAGTCGTTTTCCAATATCAGGCCAAGAAAGAGACAATCCCGTTTTGCCTAATGTCTGAGGATAGGCATCAAGATGAAGTAGCTCTGCATGTGCCATAAAATAATTCGGATTTTTACTTTTAAAGACAACTACTTTTAAATTTTCATCTGCTTCTAATTCATCCATTAATCCTCCTAATTCGATAGATGCTGCTGCATCAAATAAGTTTATTGGTGGATTGTTGAAGATCACCGTTGTGAATCCGTCATTCACTTTTGTTTTTGTAAAAATCATGTTGTAAAAATTTTATAATTTAGTGTTGCAAACCTATTTCCATCACTTTACTTTTGCAAGTAGTTATCTAAATGTGAAGCAATAACAAAAAGTAAACTAATATTGAAAATCATTTACTTATGTCTGAAAAAAAATGTAATTATTTTGAATGTCCTATTACCAGAACTGCCGATGTAATTGGCGGTAAGTGGACTTTACCTATTATTTTTGCTCTGATATATGAAACGAAACGTTTCAAAGAGTTGGAAAGAAGCATCGAGGGCATCAATACTCGTATGCTCGTGAAAGAACTTAAGCAATTAGAAGAAAATGGTCTTGTGATTCGTAAAGTCTATGCCGAAGTTCCCCCACGTGTCGAGTACTCGTTGACGGAAAAAGGAAAAGCCCTAAAAAATGTGCTTATCGAAATGAGAGAATGGGGCAATCAGTATCTTGCTGTGTCCAGCGTATAATTTAATTGAAATTCAAACTCATTTTTTTAAATTCAACAGGCGTCATTCCTGTTTGCTTTTTAAATAATCTGGTAAAATAAGACGGACTCTCAAAGCCAAGTTCATAAGCTATTTCGGCTACGCCTTGCTGTGAAATTTGTAATAGATTTTTAGCTTCTGAAATCAGCGAAATATGAATTAATTCCATGGCAGTTTTACCTGTTTCTTGTTTCAATAAATCACTCAAATAACGTGGAGAAAGATAAAGCTGCTCTGCCAATTTATTGACAGAGGGGAGTCCATTATCAGATAATTCTCCGTTTCTGAAATATGTTTTTAATAAATCGCTAAACTTCGTAGCAGTTTTGCCCGTTATTTCCGCACGGTTAATAAACTGCCTTTTGTAATAACGCTGAGAGTAGGTAAGTATCGAGGCTAAGTGGCTCAAGATAATTTCACGGCTGTATTCATCGGTATTGTTGAGATGTTCTCCTTTAATTTTATCGTGAAGTTCCCAAATGATAGCTTCCTCTTTAGGCGAAAGGTGCAAAGCTTCGTTTGTTTCATAATCAAAGTAACCGTATCTCTCAATACTCTGATGCAATTCGTGTCCATTCAAATAATCCTCATGAATCAATAACATAAAGCCTTTTTCTTCAAATTGCAGATTTTTCATTTCGATAATCTGCCGAGGTCTTACAAATATCATCGAGCCATTGGTATGGTCGTAAGGAGTACGACCGTAGAGAATTACTCCAGATTTTATCTTTTTAAAACCAATCATATAACAATCGCTTGTAAATTCTCGGTCGCCCAATGGACAGCCAGACTGACAACCAACGACGCTAAAAAGTGGATGTTCGGGCATTGCCCAGCCATTGCCCCGATGCAATTCGCTAAGTGTTTTGTAATGTTTCATGATATTTTTGACAGAAAATAACTTATTTAATCATACGTAAAGTTAATATTTAGGCTTGTTTGATAGTATGAACATTTTCCAATTCACCAGAGTAAGAAGAGATATTCACCAGTACCAAACTGACGATATGCTCTTTTTTTACCGTCAATAATGGCAAATGGAGTTGCTGCGGTTAATGCTAAAGATTCCATTGAAGTACACTTTTTACGTTAAGAATTATTGAGGAAAGGAAAATATTTAAAAAGGGTTTATTCAAAACTTACATCCAGAATATCAATTGATACCAATACAGGGTCTAAGAAATAGGTATTGTCGGCATCGTTTAGTATATAGATTTTTCTTTTTGTACCGATTTGAAAACCTGAAAACGATTTATAACCTTCAATAATCTGCGTAGCCGACGAACCACCCAATACTTCTGGCCAATAATCGTGACGTTTTAATAAGCCATCAGCATTGAAGTAAAAAACTTGACGTTTGCTATGCGTAGCAAAACCATCAG
>JACCDS010602183.1_pt1 | contig 35584 bp, 31 predicted proteins | sample 7446441 | NCBI WGS metagenome assembly JACCDS01 (sample SAMN15323445, study PRJNA562643) | freshwater metagenome | isolation source: river surface water | place: USA:Blue River Watershed | collected 2017-08-17
CCAGCATGCGCAGCGCGCCGTCGGTGAGGGTGAACCCCCAGTAGGCGGCGGTGACGATGGCGTAGTTGCGCACCGCGTGGCTGGCGGTGGACGTCGGGGCGTTCATCAGATGCCGGTCTTCTGCAGGTGGCAAGCCAGGTCGACCATGCGGGTGGCGTAGCCCATCTCGTTGTCGTACCAGGCGTAGACCTTGAGCAGCGTGCCGTCGGTCACCATGGTGGACAGGCCGTCGACGATGGAGCTGCGCGTGTCGCGGGCGTAATCGGCGCTGACCAGCGGACGGGTCTCGTAACCCAGGATGCCGGCCAGCGGGCCCTTGGCGGCGGCTTCGAACAGCGCGTTCACTTCCTCGGCGGTGGTGGCGCGATCGAGTTCGAATACGCAGTCGGTCAGCGAGGCGTTGAGTGCCGGCACGCGCACGGCGTGGCCATTGAGCTTGCCCTTGAGTTCGGGGTAGATCAGCGCGATGGCGGTGGCGCTGCCGGTGGTCGTGGGGGCGAGATTGACCATGGCGCTGCGGGCACGGCGCAGATCCTTGTGCGGCGCGTCCACCACCAGGTTGGTGTTGGTCGGGTTGTGCAGGGTGGTGATCTGGCCGTGCTTGATGCCGATGGCCTCGTGCACCACCTTCACCACCGGGGCCAGGCAGTTGGTCGTGCAACTGGCGGCGGTGACGATGCGGTCGCGCGCCGGGTTGTAGAGGTGTTCGTTGACGCCAACCACGATGTTCAGTACGTCGCCCACCTTGACGGGCGCGGCCACGATCACGCGCTTGGCGCCGCGGTCCAGGTGGCCTTGCAGCGTCTCGGGTGTGAGGAACTTGCCGGTGCATTCCAGCACCACGTCAACCCCCAGATCGCCCCAGGGGATCTCGGCGGCGGTGGCGTGCTCGCTGAACGACAGGCGACGGTCGTTGATGCGGATCGCTTCGCTGCCCTCGGCCGCAATGTCGGCCCGCCACTTGCCCTGCACGGTGTCAAAGGCCAGCAGGTGGGCCGTGGCGGCGGCGCCGCCCTTGATTTCATTGAGGTGCACCACCTCCAGGCGGTTGCCGCTTCGGGGGTCGATGGCTTCGCGTTCGATGGCGCCGAAGGCTGCACGCAGGGCCAGGCGCCCCATGCGGCCCATGCCGTTGATACCAACTTTCATGTTTACTGTCCTTTGCTGTTCAAGACGTCTTGAATTATTGAATAAAAGAATGAAAAAATGATGACAGAAGGCCCCTCTAGACCTGAGGCCCTGTCCAAGATTGGAGGTCTATACACCTCACCCAATCGATCATTCTCTTGAATGATCGATTGGCCTACCGAGAGGTCTCAGGTGATAGTGAGCCTAAATCGCCCAGCACACGAATGTGCTGTCCACGCGGCGTTTTGAAGTTCGAAAGCAGCCCCACGATCCGCGCCTGGGTGGTGATGGGGAGCGGCGCAAAACCCGTTCCTGCCACTGCAGCGTCACCCTTCAGGAAGGATTGGTAGAAGAAGTTCAATGTGCGGGTTGCGCGTTCCAGCGATGCTGGCTCTCGGGGCACGAGCACGTAGGTGGCCGTGACGATGGGCCAAACGCCCACACCGTCGATATTCAACAGGGATGTGGGCTCGAGGCTGTTCTTGAACAAGGCGCCGGCCACGATGGCGGCCTTGAAGGACGGCAGGGTTGGTTTGACGTACTCGCCGCGGGCATTCTTCAAATTCACAGAGTTGAGGTTCTCGCGCAAGGCGTAGTCTGAAGATGCATAGCCGATCGCGCCAGGCGTGGCTTTGACGGCTGAAACCACCTTGCTGGACCCGTCGGCGCCCACGGTGGAGCCGGGCCATTTTGCGCGACCACCATCAGGGACGATGGCCGCCGCCTCGTTTGGCGCAGTCTTGCGCAGGTAGTCCACGAAAACGGCAGTTGTGCCCGAACCGTCGCTGCGAACCACTCGCTGGATACCGAGATCAGGCAGCGTCAGTGTGGGGTTCAAGGCGCGGATGGCCGGGTCGTTCCAGCGGGAGATGTCTCCGGTCCAGATGCGGGCAAGGGTCACTGCATCGAGCTTCAAGGTGCCAGCTGCAATGCCAGGGATGTTCACAAAGGGAACGATGCCCCCCACCAGCGTTGGGAACTGGAACAGACCGCGCTTGTCGAGTTCGTCAGGAGGCAGCGGCACATCAGTTGCGCCGAAATCCACGCGGCGCTCACTGATCGCCTTGACACCGGCTGAAGATCCGGCGGGCTGGTAGGACAACGGCAAGCCCGTCTGTCTCACATAGTCCGCAGCCCATTGGGTGTACACCTTGGCGGGAAAGGTAGCACCTGTTCCCACAACCTCGGGACTCTGGGCGAAAAGATGAGATGGAAGCAAAAAAGCAAGCGAAAGCGCAATGGGCAGCAGGTGTGCCGGTTTCTTTGTCATGAGCGTGGTGGGCGAGGCCGTTGAAATCGGAGCATCAAGGGCGCGAATTGTAGGAAGGGCAAGTGCGGTCAGGCGCCAAACGCGGTATGCCGTGAGACCGATCAGAGTGTCACGCTTCTGTCGCATCAATGTTGAACAATGTTCACAGACTTGTGCATTCCAGAAATCGTTCGACGCTAAGCCACGACGACCTCAGGGTCGAGATGAGCTCCCAAGGGGCATTTTCTGCAGAAGGAAAGCCGGCGAAATTACTTCTGCGAGCCTTTCTGTCTCGACGCTTGAGACCGTTGCCAGATGTACGGGGTACTTCCGTCGCTCTGCTGTACTAGCGATTCAGCGACCGACGGATCGACTGTTGTGCGAGGGTGAGGCGAAGGACCGCTAGAAACTTCCAGCAACTCGTCGGTCGTATGTGTTTGCCGGCAACTTCATCGATCAAAGTCTTCTCAGTTCGATCAACGGGCCGGTCGAGACATGGATGTGAGCCGTCTGGTCCTCGGATAGCAGGGCGGTGGGTTTGAGCCAGAAGGGGAAACAAATGCATCGTCATCTCGAAGCAGTCATCTTTGATTGGGCGGGAACCACCGTTGACTTCGGTGTGCTGTCTCAGGCTCAGATCTATGTTGATGCATTCAAGGCCGCCTGCGACGTGGAAATCTCTCTGGAACAGGCGAGCGTGCCGACTGGACTCGGGCCGTGGCAACACATCGAATCGTTGGGGACAAACCCGACCATCGACGCGTGCTGGAGAGCTCGATTCGGGCATTCCATGGGCTATACGGAGACAAGGCAGATATACGAGACCTTTGTCCCGCTGCAGATCGAAAGGGCAGGTCTCTACAGCGCTCTGATCCCAGGGGTTCTAGAGGTGGTCAGTGACATCCGAAAACGCGGACTCAAGGTTGGATCAACAAGCTCCTATCCTCGACAGGTGATGCTGAGAATGATCGACCTTGTTGCTCAGCAGGGGTACGAGCCAGACTGCACGGTCTGCTCCGACGATCTGAAGACGGGTTCAAGACCTGGTCCCTGGATGGCGCTCGACTGCTTGCGACAACTGCATGTCGGAGCGGTTTCGCACTGCGTGAAAGTCGACGACACGCAGTCCGGCATTGAAGAGGGATTGAACGCAGGAATGTGGACGGTGGGCGTCGCCCTTTCAGGCAGATCTGCAGGATGGTCACTTGAGGAGTTTCGCAAGTCCGATGAGGCCACTCGGGAGCAGGTGCGTGAGCGTGTCTCGGCGGAGCTTCGTGCTGCAGGGGCTCACTTTGTCATCGATACCGTGGCAGATCTCATACCCATCATCGACGAGATTCAAGTGCATCTGGCGCATGGTCAAAAACCTTGATGGTGGGCGTCTAGCGGTTTGCGCCGGATGAGCTTCCGGCTGCCTGGCTGCTCGACCTCGCCTAGATCGCGCGTCATTCAAATCTCTGTCATGAGTGCAGCCTAGTCTGCGTTCATGGATGCCGAGAAACCAACCGTTCCGCTCGACCAGGCAGCTTCTGCCCTGGACAGAACAACCCATGCCGCGCTGGCTCGTGTAAGTGCTGGCCTCTCACCGGTTTCGGTGGCGAGGGCTTGGACTGACTGGCTGTTCAATCTGGCGGCTTCTCCTGGTACGCAGACACGCCTGAGTGCACATGCGCAGTCACTTGCTCTGCAGTGGCTGATCAGGTCGCTGCGCTCGACTGTTCAACTGGACACGGCTGACGTTGACAAGCCGATATCACCGGCATCAGACAAGGGCAATGAGAGTCCTGGGTTGAGGATTGCTGACCCCCGTTTTGATCATGAGGACTGGGCGCAATGGCCATGGAGCTCGATGTCCGAGATGAACAGGGCTTGGGAAGACTGGTGGCTGAGCGCAACGCAATTGCGGGGTATGGAGCCTCATTCCCGAGAGCAGCTACTTTTCCTCGGGCGGCAATGGCTCGACATGGTTTCCCCAAGCAACTTTCTGTGGTCAAACCCTCAAGCGATTCGCAAGGCAGTGGACACGCGCGGTCATAGCCTGGTCGCAGGGGCTGCGCATTGGTGGGATGAATGGCGTCGACAGCATGGACTGGACCGAGTAGAGCGCGAAGAGTCACTTCGCCCAGGAAATGGTTTGGCCATGACGAAGGGTCGCGTTGTGATGCGAAACGATCTCATCGAGTTGATTGAGTATTCGCCTCTCACACCAAAAACACACGCGGCACCTGTGCTGCTTGTGCCTTCATGCATCATGAAGTACTACATCCTTGACCTCTCGCCGCAGAACTCGATGGTTCGATGGTTGGTAGAGCAAGGCCACACGGTATTCATCGTGTCCTGGCGAAACCCGGATGTGAACGATGCACTTCTGACTTTTGACGATTACGTCCGGTTGGGCGTTCTTGACGCTGTGGAGCTTGTACACGGCAGGACAGCCGAGTCTGTGCACCTGGCCGGATATTGTCTTGGCGGCACTTTCGCTTCTATCGCAGCAGCGGTTGAGGCTAAGAAAGCTGCAGAGAACGGGACTGCTCATCGCATCCAGAGTCTGACCCTGATGGCTGCTGAGACAGATTTCTCCGAACCTGGGGAGATGGGCGTTCTGATCGATGCCGCTCAAGTTGAGCTGCTTGAGGACATGATGGCCGAGCAGGGCTTCTTAACTGGCAAGCAGATGGCGGGATCCTTCCAGTTCTTGCATTCTCGCGAACTGGTCTGGTCACGTAGAACTCAGACCATGCTGCTCGGTGAGCCGCCCTACAGCAACGATCTCATGGCTTGGAATGCGGACGTGACACGGCTTCCTGCTGTCATGCACAGTCAATACTTGCGTCACATGTACCTTGGCAACGACCTGGCCAACGATCGGTACAGATTCGAGGGTCGAACGATCTCACTGCGCAACATCACCGTGCCACTTTTCGTCGTCGGAACCGAGAAGGATCATGTTTCCCCCTGGCGCTCAGTCTTCAAGGTTCATCAGCTGGTCGATTCTGACGTGACCTTCGTCCTTGCCAATGGTGGACACAACGCCGGCATCGTGTCTGAACCAGGACATCGCGGCCGACGCTACAAGATCCAGAGTATTGAGCGAAGGGCAATGCGACCAACCCCTGATGAGTGGGTGGAAGCGGCCGAGCAACACGAGGGTAGTTGGTGGCAGGCGTGGAATCTCTGGTTGGTTGATCGGGGAACGGGTGAGATCGTTGAGGCGCGTACACCGCCAGCCAATTCGGACCTGGGGCCTGCACCAGGAGAGTACGTGATGAAGCGTTACGCAGATTGAAGTCCTCCCAGCCCGGATCGGCGGTGGGCATGCGAGCGGAACTCATTGAGGCACTCGTCAGTCTCCGCCCCTGCGAGGGAAAGGACGATCGAAACCGATTTCGCATAGCACGAGGATGACATGAGTAGTCCGGCCAACATTCTCACGCTCAATGCGGGTTCATCGTCTCTGAAGTTCTCGATCTACCGAACAGAAACGCCGTTAAGACTGATCGCCTCGGGTCAAGCCGAGCGACTGGGGGGGTGTAGTGTCTTCTCCGTCAAACGAGAGGGGGATCCTCAAAAGGAGCGATATGAAATTGGTGAAACTGATCACGCAGGTGCTGTGCATGTCATTCTGGATTGGCTAGGCGGCGAAAAGACGTTTGGCGATGTGATCGCCGTCAGCCACCGTGTCGTTCACGGTGGTCCAGAGTGCATGGCCCCCTTGGTGGTTGATAACGATGTGTTTGATCGACTTGAGCGGTTGGTGCCTCTTGCCCCACTGCATCAACCGTTCAACCTGGCCTGCATAAGCGCCTCGCGAGTTGCTTTTCCGGCAGCAACGCAGATTGCCTGTTTCGACACGTCCTTTCACAGAAGCCATCCTTTCGTTGCAGACACATTCGCACTTCCTCGAAAGTACTATGAGGAAGGACTGCGCCGGTACGGGTTTCATGGGCTTTCATATGAGTACATAGCGCGACGCCTGCAATCCCAGCATCCAACATTGTTCGACGGCCGTGCCATCGTTGCTCACTTGGGTAACGGCGCATCCATGTGCGCCATGAGGGCTGGGCGGTCTGTGGCATCGACCATGGGCTTTACAGCCCTTGATGGGCTACCCATGGGATCACGTTGCGGGCAGCTAGACCCCGGTGTGGTGCTGTACTTGCTGCAGCAAAGGGGCATGGATGTTGATGCAGTGAGCAAGCTCCTGTATGAGGGCGCGGGTCTCAAGGGGATGTCGGGCATATCGCATGACGTTCGGGATCTGCTTGCATCGAACGAATCCGCTGCGCACGATGCACTGGCTTACTTTGCCGACAGAGGACGTCGAGAGATCGGGGCTCTCGCCACGAGCCTTGGCGGCTTGGATACCTTGATCTTCACAGGAGGTATCGGTGAGAACGCGGCAGAGGTGCGCGCCATGATCCTGAAAGATCTTGAATGGATGGGCATCGACATCGACCCGCAGGCAAATCAACGCAACGCAACCTTCATCAGTTCATCCAGTTCACGTGTTCATGTTCTGGTGATGCATACCGATGAAGAGCGAATGCTTGCAGAGCACGCCGCCTCGGTGGTCACCGGTTGAGTGCTGCGCCATCCAGAAACTTGCTTCGATGAGGATAGAGAATGTTTACAGATCCACAGTCCGTCGATCCCTTGCCAAAGGTCTGGGATGAGGGCACCCGAATCGGTGACATGCTCAAAGGAAAGCGTGGGCTAGTGGTCGGCGTCGCCAATGCTGACAGCATCGCTTTCGGATGTGCTGCCAAGCTCAGGGCATTTGGAGCCGAGATAGCATTAACCTATCTCAACGAAAAGGCAAGGAGCTACGTCGAGCCACTGGCGAAGAAGATCAACGCAAAGCTGCTTTTGCCACTGGACGTGACAAAGCCAGGAGAGATGCGCCATCTCTTCTCAACGCTTGAACAAGAGTGGGGGTCACTGGATTTCGTGATCCACTCGATCGCTTTTGCCCCCAGGGAGGACCTACACGGTCGGATTGTCGACTGCTCTCAGTCAGGCTTCTTGCAGGCGATGCAGGTTTCTTGCCATTCCTTCATTGAGATGGCTCATCTCGCTGAGCCCTTGATGAATCCCGGTGGTGCCCTGATCACCATGAGCTACTACGGGGCCGATAAGGTGGTCCACAACTACAACATGATGGGGCCAGTGAAGGCTGCCCTGGAATCCTGTGTGCGATACATGGCAAAAGAGCTGGGGGAGCGAGAGATTCGTGTCTTCGCGGTTTCGCCCGGTCCGCTACGTACCCGGGCGGCGTCCGGTATTGCCCACTTTGACGAACTTATCGACATGGCAGTATCGCGTTCACCTGCCCGTCGCCTGGTTGACATCGCAGAAGTGGGGCGAGCTGTGGCGTTTCTGGTTGGTGGCGGAGCTTCCGGGATGACTGGTGACGTGATCTACGTCGATGCCGGGTTGCACCACATGGCCTGAGGTCGCACACCCTGTCGGCCAGAACCTTTGTCGGCGGATGCGTTATCCGCCGGCTCAACAGCTGCTCAAGTACTCTTGCGGCTCAACGAATCGCCAGCACGGTGTGCCACCAGCTGAGCCAGCATTGCCGATGAGGTCCGTGCTCGCGGTCCATCTGCGCGACTGGTCAACGCGATAGGTACACGCGCACCCAGAACGATGCCTGACCCCGTCGCTCCAGCCAGGTACTCCAACTGCTTGGCCAACATGTTTCCACTCTCCAAGTCGGGAACTGCGAGCACGTCTGCCTGACCGGCCACGCTCGATTCGATCTGTTTGATCGTCGCGGCCTCTGATGAAATGGCGTTGTCGAAGGCAAGTGGCCCATCCAGCAGCCCACCGCGGATCTGTCCCCTGTCTGCCATCTTGCAGAGTGCAGCAGCGTCCAGTGTGGAAGGAATATTGGGACTGACATTCTCAAGTGCAGAGAGTAATGCCACGCGTGGTAACTCAATGTCCAGCATCTGGGCAAAATCAATCGCGTTCTGAACGATGTCCACCTTCTCTTCAAGAGTAGGTCGAATGTTTAGAGCTGCATCTGTGATCAGCAAAGGCTTGTTGTAGAGGGGGACGTCGAAGCGGAAGACGTGGGACAAGCGTCGACCCGTACGCAGTTCCTTGCGTGTCAACACCGCATGAATCAGCTCATCCGTGTGCAGACTACCTTTCATCAGACTCTGCACTTCGCCATTGGCTGCCATGCTTGACCCCAGCTCCGCGGCTGCGTGACTATGCGGCACGTTGACGATGGAGATCCCATGGAGATCTAGCGCATTCTCGTCTGCAATGGCGCGAATGCGATCCTCCGGTCCGATGAGAACCGGTGAAAGAAGCCCATAAACAGCCGCATCCACCGCCCCTCTGAGAGAACCAGCGTCACACGGATGAACCACAGCGCAGCGGACTGCAGGAAGAGAACGAACAGTGGAAAGAAGTTCGTTGAACCGCGCTTCAGGGTCGAAGACGTGAATGCGGGGAACACTTCCCCTGGGCATTCGGATCTTGTTCGTCGGCGCAAGAACCCTCGCGATCCCGCTTACGACCATTTCCCCCTTTTGATTGACCACTTCACACGCCAGTTCAACGACCTTTTTGTTTTGGTCCTTGGCGGTGACTGTGGCACTAACAGTGAGAGTGTCACCAATCCGAACAGGTCTCGAAAAGTGCAGGGCCTGATCAAGGTAAATCGTACCGGTGCCTGGAAATTGTGTGCCCAGTAGCGCAGAGATCAGCGCGCCGCTCCACATGCCGTGTGCAATCACGCCATGAAACAAGGTGTCGTTTGCGTACTCCGAGTTCAGGTGAGCGGGGTTGGTGTCTCCGGAAACGGCAGCGAATGCCTGGATGTCCTGAGAGGTGAGGGTCCGAAGAAGACGCGCGCTCTGCCCGATCTCCAACTCATCGAATGTATGGTTTTCAACAAATTCAGGCGTGACGTTCATGGATTGTTCCGGCTTGGGCCATGCATCATGGACCTGGTCTGGCATGACTCAGGTCCTCTTGCTGTGCTTGTTCTTCTTGCTCGCTAACTTGCCACTCTTGCTTTGGGAGACTCGCAGTGCATGCAGCCGAGACAACAAGGTTTCTTCAGGTACCTTGATGGTCGCGATGCTTCCCTTGAACACCAGGCCATCGTTACCGTCCAATGTGATCACATCTCCCTCAGACAGGGTGTGTTCTCCGATTCGAAGGCAACGATCGGCTGTGTCGATGTGCAGGTCCTGGCAGGCCACAAGGCAGACTTTGTTCATCTGTCGAGCGACCACCGCTGCGTGAGAGGTTCGTGCGCCTCTTTGCGTGAGCAAGCCGGCCGAATGTTCGAGCGCTTCGATATCACTGGTCTGCGCGTCTTGACGCACAAGGATCACCTGTTTTCCCATGGAAGAGAGTTCCTTCGCGCTCCGCGAATCCAGCGCAATTGATCCGCTGGTCACGCCATTGCATGCGGAAGTTGCTTCTGCAAGGGGCTTGACGGCTTGGGGACTCGATGAGCCCTCCGTGGTGGTGACTCGCTGAAGAGTCGACAAGTCTTCGTCCTGAATCTGATCCGTTCGGGTCAGAGCCTGCTCTGCGTCGATCAGCTTCTCGTCGAACATGTCGATAGCGATTCGGGTGGCTGCCATGGGGGTTCGTTTCCCGGCACGGGTCTGCAGCATGTAAAGTGCCCCGTCCTCTACCGTGAACTCAAAGTCCTGCATGTCTAGAAACTCGTGTTCTAGGCGCTCGGCAACGGACTGCAGTTCCGACCATGCCTGCGGAGCGGTGAGTGTCAAAACTTCATGGCCTTTTGCATTGCGCTGGCCTGCAACAACGTCTTCGCCCTGTGCGTTGGCAAGGAAGTCAACCCAGATAGATTTTTCCCCGCTTGTGGGGTTTCGGGTAAAGCCCACTCCTGCGCCCGAATGACTTCCTGAGTTGCCGAAAACCATTCGCTGGATCGTGACGGCAGTTCCGATGTCCTTGTCGATGTCGTGAAGCTTTCGGTAGCTCTTGGCTTTCGGCAGAAACCAGGATTCGTAAACCGCTTTGACTGCGCCACCCAGTTGGACTCTGACATCCTGAGGGAAGGGATGACCCGCGTTCTCCAGATACAGCTCAAGAAAGCGTTGACTGACGTCGCGCAAGACGCTGAAGTCCAAAAGCCTCTCGTCCTTGCCTTGAGTGGTCTTCTCGAGTTCGGATTCGAAAAGGTCACCTGGCAGACCTGCCACCACCTCTCCATATGTGGCTATGAGCCTTCGATAGGCATCCCATACAAGACGAGGATTTCCAGTCTGCCTCAGGAGACCGGGCAGGGTACTTTCGCAAAGGCCGACATTCAGGAGCGTTTCCATCATGCCTGGCATAGAGACAGGAGCACCTGAGCGAACCGAAACGATCAGCGGCTGACGCGGATCTCCGAATCGCTTTGCGGTCATCGCCTCTAGCGCCGGCAGGCCGACACTGAACAATGGCAACAGGCAATCATCTGGACGCTTCGTGTAGTGAGTCCCGATCACAAGTGCCTGAGGAACGGGAAGACCGATGGAAGACATCCGCAAGAGGTTGAAAGCCTTGGAGCCCATGTTCTCGCGGGTGAACTCACCATCTGGCGTCTGACTCGCGTTGCCAATCAGAAAGAAGTGCTTTGGCCAGTGTTGGGTGGTTTTCATACGGACATACCTGTCTTGTTGAAGACCAACTTGCGCAATGCATAGCCTGCAGTGAGCAGACTGTCTGTTGCGTTCTCGATGGTGCATGCAAGCTCGGTCGCCAACGAGAAGGCCGCTGGGCTTGCATGCAGTTCCTGGGTGATGCGGATGCGAGCCTTGCGAAGGAGATCGTCGCAAATGCGTTCGGCTCGCAACATCCGCCACAAGGCCTGGAGGAACGCCTCACTGTCCAAAGGCTCAGTTTGCTCGCTCAGGTGGCGCGCAATCTCGATGGCCTTGATCTGATCCTGTATTGCTGCCAGGGTGGTGTCGGTCAGCTCACTCAGGATTGAGCTGATCGAGGGGGGCAGCAGTGCTCCAGGGGTCGACAGGGTCATGCTGTGAATGAAGATTGCCTCTTCGAGTGCGTCCGCAACGTCATCCATGTCGTCCAGTAGCTGAACCATGGGGATCCAGCGCGGCTGACGTTCGGCCTTCTTCCTCGCCTCCATGAGCAGATGATCAGCTTTGCGCTCCCATCCCTTTGCGCGCTGGACTGCATCAGTGGAAAGAGTGGCGAACTCAAGGACCTCACTCAAACCAAGGGCCAGTGCGTGGCAGAAAGCAGCATGTTCAGCGAGCAGGTCGTATTCGTAGGTTCTCTTTTGAAGCGCTCTGGCAAGGAGAAGTCGTACTTCATCAGCGATGAGCGCGACAGGCTGTTGCTCTCTTAGTTTGACGCTGGCGATTCGCAGCAAGCCCTGCAGGAAGTTCTGCGTTTCCGCTTCGCCCAGAACTTGGTCCAGTCTCTCTCCGATTCGGAAGGCCTCGCCGTCGACAGATTGCATCGCCTCATAGACGAGGTGTTCGCCGCCCGCCAGCAGCCACGCCATGTGCCCCAGATCGTTGTCAGCCGCATAACGAAGTACTTCAAGCGCAAGGGGCTTTCGAACAAACGCCTGTAGGCGCTTTCTTGCACGGTTCCAGTCGATGACAAAGACGATCCTGGAGCCCAAAAAATCAAGCACCTGAAGCAGCGAATCATCGTTAGCGGCGGCGAAAGCCGCATTGCCGACCTGATAGGGCTTACCCTGATTCATCCCTTCCGTCGTTCTGGGGTCGAAGACAGTCCAATCGAACCCGTAGTCAGCCAACATGGCTCGGAAGAACTCGAACCTTGCTGGGTGAAGGTCTGAGTAGGTCAGCTGCACCGTTCTCTTTTCCACTTCAATGACCAGAACGTGTGCGTCGTTTGTGCCAATGTCATTCTGAATCAGAAGTCGCTTCCCATTCCGAGTCACTGCCGTGTCAAGCCCGGGATGGTTGAACTTCAAGGCTGAGGTGCGCCCGAGTCCCCGCATGAAGGCCTGAATCAGTGGCCGATCCTTTTCGTCAACTTGCCAGACATGGGCGCCGTCGACATCTTCTGTCGCGACCTCTACCGCCATTCCGTTGAGCTTTTTGTGTAGATCCATCACCAGCAGGTGGAAGCTGTCACCGCCGCGCCGGTCCCCATGCGTGAGCTCTTCAAGAGCCTGTGGGCTCAGACCCTCTTCTTCCTTGAGTGCCTCTATCCTGCCGAGCCATCTGTCTCTTCGGCTGCCAAGCTCTACGTCACTGCGTTCTGCCACGTCGCAGACGGGTCTGGCCATGATGCGAAGGTCTGCTTCAAGAGCGTCCAGCCAGAGCTGAAGGTCTGGAACGATCAACATCTGCTGTTCACGGTAAGCGGTGCTCGAAAGCTCCTTGAGCCACCTGGCCTCGTTCAAACCCAGATGTGCAATGTCACGCGTCCAGTCGACAGGAGTGGTCGTGGGACTCAGGGCATGCTGTTCGGCCGACTGGAGGATCGACAGGTACAGCTTGAGACGATCATTTGCTTGCAGTGCCGCCTTAATCCATGCGGGTAGCAGCAATGTGGTTTGGCCAAGGGAGGCCACGGCACTTTGTTTTTCCACGAGATCCTCGGCATGAGTCGATTCAAGCGGATCATTGAGTCAACATGTGGCGAGGCCGTGACACTCAGCAACTGGCCGAGCTCGGGATCAATCCGCGTCACAAAAACGGAACCAAAGTGTCATAAACATTGCCGCCCTCGGCCGGTATGCTGGTAACTGGTTGGCTCGCTGAGCTGTCTCTGCGGGCCGGCTTCCGATGTGACCCTTCTATGTATGAGGCAAGACGATGCAGGCCCTCAGAAATGCGCGGAAGTTGATCGAGCAGCAACCGTCGAGTGAAAAGGCCAGGATTTTTTCTTCCATGCTGCTTGCGTTGGAGTCGGGAGAGGCCTACCCCCTCACTGATCTTTACAGGCTTGACTACGAAGACTTTGGTCTGGCCATGCATTTGCTTGCAGAGTGGCGGCTTGACCGGTACTACACAACGAAGGCTGTGTTGTTGGACCTGTCTTCTCAAGTGGTTCAAATGTCGACTGCTCCGTCTGAGAGGTCGCCTGACACACAACCGCTGGAGGCCGAGGAGCAGCCGGTGAGCGAGGCCTTCTGAAAAGTGATGGGCCGTATTGGCCAGTATGCATATTCGATATAAACTGTTTAAATAGTTTTATTGAGGATGCACACCATGGCTCTTGACTCTTCTCTACAGGCAACCGATGTGGATGTAGGTACGACGGTTCGAAAGGACTCAGCGCCGCAGGCTGCATCTCCCAAGAACGTGCGAAAGCGGCAGACGAAGGCCGCGCCGCCAGCAACGCAGCCAAAGGTGCGGCCAACAGAAGACAAGGCATCTGTCGCAGCCAAGCAGGGCAAGACTCTGCCGAAACTGCCCAAGCCGAAGGCTCAAAAAGACGCTGTGCAGCGTTCCCAGAAGATCAAGATGGTTCGCGATGGGTTCACCTTCCCTGAGGCAGAACACAAGCGTTTGGTCGAGATGAAAAAGCGTTTGATCGAACTCGGCACAGAGGTCAAGAAGGGCGAGTTGGTTCGTGCAGGGCTTGTGATGCTTGCCTCTTTGGACAACGAGCAGCTGATGAAGGCCGTTTCGGGGGTCCAGAAATTGAAGACCGGACGACCAAAAAAGTGATCCCCAGGCTGCTTGTGTGTCGGGCTGTTTCGGACTGGAGATGAAAGCGATCAGCGTCGTCAATCCGAAAGGTGGGTCAGGAAAGTCCACCCTGGCAATCAACCTGGCCGGTTACTTTGCTCAACGCAGCTCCGCCGTCCTCCTGGGCGACATTGATAGGCAACAGTCTTGTCGGATGTGGCTGCAAAGCCGATCCGCCGATCTGCCCGGAATCGAGACATGGCGAATTGGCCGTGACAACGTGGCACGCGCTCCCACGGGCGTCACTCATGCCATCCTTGATACACCCGCGGGTCTGACAGGCAAGGTCTTGGAGAAGGTCGTCAAGATTTCCTCCAAGATCATCGTACCGGTACAGCCATCCCCTTTCGATCTATGGGCAGCCAAGGGATTCTTGGATCACTTGGAGCAGATCAAGTCTGTGGCTCGCGGTAAGGCAGAGGTGGGGTTGGTCGGGATGCGTGTGGATGCTCGTACCCTGGCGGCTACACAACTTCGACAGTTTCTGGAGGTCCAAGGGTTCCACACCCTGACCATGATTCGTCCTTCCCAGCTCTACACGAAGGTGGCGACCCTTGGGGCAACTATTTTTGATCTTTCGCCTGCTGCTGCCTCAAGAGAACTTGAAGACTGGCAGCCTCTGCTGGATTGGTTGGAAGCCTCCTAGCCCCTGCGGATACGCGGATGATCGGAAGAGTCGCTCCGCTCAAGAGGCCCTGTTTACGGTCAAGCCAGTTTGAACAATGACACGCGGCTTTCGAGCCTTGAGGCTTGCTCACGCATGCTCTCTGCAGCAGCCGAGCTTTGCTCAACAAGCGCTGAGTTCTGTTGCGTCATTTGATCAAGTTGGGAGATTGCACCGTGGATCTGTTGAACGCCTGTGTTCTGTTCTCCGGCAGAGGTTGCGATCTCATTGATGATGCCTGTTACCTGATTGACGGACTCCACGATGTGGCTCATGGTGGATCCAGCCTCCACGACCAACTTGGAACCCGATTCGACTCGCTCGACGCTGGCGTTGATCAACTGCTTGATCTCTTTGGCCGCTTCAGCACTGCGGCTGGCCAAGCCTCGCACCTCATTTGCGACAACTGCAAATCCACGCCCATGCTCGCCTGCGCGTGCTGACTCCACTGCTGCATTCAAAGCCAGGATGTTGGTTTGAAAGGCGATCCCGTCAATCACGGAGATGATGTCGCCAATTCGCTGACTGCTCGAACTGATCTCCTGCATGGTCACGACAACACGCTCCATCACCTGACCACCTTTTTCGGCCGTCTCTTTGGTGGACACGACCATCTGCCTTGCATGACCGGCGGCCGAGCAACTCTGCTGCATCGCACCCGCGATCTCGTTCATGGAGGCAGTAGTTTCCTCAAGGCTCGCCGCAGTGCTCTCGGTGCGCTTGGACAGATCGGTATTGCCTGAGGCTATCTCGGTGCTGGCTTCGGTGATGGCCACGACACCATGGCGAATATCGGTCACGATGGATTTGAGGGAATCCTGCATACGTGCAATGCCAGCCAGAACCCGTGCGGTTTCATCCTGACCATGGGCCGTGACAGATCTGCTCAGATCGCCTTGGCTGACCCGCTCTACAGCCTCTACTGCAGCCTGGAGAGGAACTGTGATTCTTTGAGAGATCACATATCCGAATCCGATCGCCAACAGAACTGAGGCCATGGCAATCGCCACGATCAGCATCACCGCCTGACTTTTCAGCCGCGCAAGCGTTGAAACCGCTTCATTGACTCGACGTTCGACGCTGTTCCCGATGTCAGAGAGTGCCTTGTCTGCGGTTCTGATGTCTGCTTTGGACGGTTCCATGAGCTGGTTGGCCCGCCAGGGATCGTTGACCTCGCCGCGCTCGATCCCGACAACGATCTTTTCAACGGCTGCAGCGTAGCCCGTCAGGCTGGTCTGCATCTGCTGAAGTGCTGACTGTTCGTCTGATCGAAGCAGTGGATGGATTTGCTCCATGAGCGAACGAGTTTCCGCGAGCTGCTGCTTCCAGGACGCAACATATCTGAGCAGTGCCTCCTCATCGGCCAGATTGAGAAAGAGATCCTTCTCGTAGCGACGCATGTTGCCGATTGATGCGCGTACCCCCCCCAGAGTCCGGACGGCAGCGACCTCGTTCGTGACCATTGCCTGACTTGTCTCAACAGCATGGTTGAGGCTGTACCAACCTGCGACTGACACGCCCAGCGTGCCCGTGACGCAGATGGCGAGTAAGAGAAGCAGCTTTGCACGAACAGAAACATTAGTCAGCCACTGCACGTAGGCCTCCGTCGAAGGGGTTAGGGGTGTGCACTGATTTGTGCGGCGCACCACCGGCCTTATCGGAGAACGGCCAAGAGACTTGAGTCAAACGCATGGACTTGTGCCTTTAGTGCACCAAGTCAACCCAAAGAACCAGCTGCGCGTACACCGCAGGGACTACCGAGGCGATGTCATCTGCGTTATCGCCTGTCATATGTCTTTCATGGCGCTGCCATACGGTGTCATCGGTGCTGCAAAAGCCCGCCGCGAACTGAGGGCGATGGCCCGCCGTCGCCCGTCTCGTCCACCTCCGCTTTTCTGAGAGCCATTCAATGAAGTCACCTCTTTCCTTTGTCGCCCTGGCCGCCCTGATCGTGACCAGCAGTGGTGTTCACGCACAAGACAACACTCTTCGACTCTTGACCTGGGGTGGATACGCTCCCAAGGAGGTGGTAGAGCAGTTCACCAAAGAGACAGGTATCAAGGTCGAGGTGACGCTCTCCAACAACGAGGAGATGATCTCCAAGCTGCGTGCGACTGGGGGCGCAGGTTTTGATCTCGCACAACCCAGCCAGGACCGCATCACCGGTCCGCAGGCCGAGTTCAAGATCTACAAGCCGATGGATCTGTCCAAGGTCAAAGGCGAGCTCTTCATCCCCTCCATGCTGGAGTCGACGAAAAAGACCACGACCCTCGCCGGTAAGGTCTACGCCCTGCCGCATATCTGGGGCACAGACGGTCTGGTGGTCAACACCAAGCTTTCAAAGGCAGTCGATTACCCTGATCTGTGCGCACCCGAGAACACCGGCAAGGTCAGCATGCGACTCAAGCGCCCGACGCTGATTGCGATGGCTTTTGCTTCCGGCAAGGACCCCTTCGCCCTTTATGGCAACCCCAAGGCGTACGGCGCCCTGATGGATGAGATGGGTCAGAAGCTGATCGCTTGCAAGAAGAACGTGAAGTTCTTCTGGGATGGCAAGGATCAGTTGCTGGCAGGTCTGCGCTCGGGCGAACTGACCACCGCCATGATGTGGGACACCGGCGGTTGGGAGCTCAATCGCGCCAACCCTGACGTCAAGTTCATCGCCCCCAAGTCTGGTGCATTGGGCTGGGTGGACACCTTTGCCCTCCCTGCAAAGGGCAAGAACGACGCTGCAGCCTACGCCTGGATCAACTTCAACATGCGGCCCGAAATTGCTGCCAAGGTGGCATCTTCTGCTGGTAACTTCACCGCCAGCAAGGGCGCTGACCAGATGATGGACGCCACGCTCAAGCAGCAGTTTGCAGCCAGCTTTCCTGAAGCGGCTCTGAAGAACATCAAGTGGTACCCGGCCGTGCCCGCCGGGCTGGAAGACATCGAAGGGCGAGTGCTCGACCGCGTCAAGGCGGCCCCCTAAACGCATGCCCGCCGCATCCGCAGGAGTGGCGGGTCCAGCTGGCGCATTCGATCTGGAGGTCGTGTCTGCCTGCAAAAGCTATGGTGCTTTTGCCGCGGTATACGACCTCAGCTTTGGCGTCCGTCCCGGCTCCTTCTTCTCTATTCTCGGACCCTCGGGCTGCGGCAAGACTACGTTGCTGCGCATGGTGGGTGGCTTCATCGCACCCGATGCGGGAGATATCCGTATCAAGGGAACGTCCATGGCGGGCGTGCCACCCAACCACCGACCGGTGAACATGGTCTTCCAGCACCTGGCACTGTTCCCCATGATGAGCGTGGGGGAGAACGTAGCCTACGGTTTGGAGCGCCGAGGCGTGCGCGGAAGTGAGGCTCGGCACAGGGTCAGCGACATGCTCAAACGCGTAGGCCTGCCTGGCTGCGAAGGCAAGCGCATTGAACAACTCTCGGGTGGTCAGAAGCAACGCGTGGCCATCGCCCGTTCTCTGGTGCTGGAGCCAGCCCTACTGCTTCTGGACGAGCCGCTGGGCGCGCTGGATCTCCAACTGCGCGAACACATGAAAGTCGAGCTCAAGCAGTTGCAAGCTGAGGTGGGCACAACGTTCATCTACATCACGCACGACCAATCCGAGGCGCTCGTCATGTCCGATCAGGTAGCGGTGATGAACAGGGGCCGCTTTGAGCAGATCGGCACTCCACAGGACCTGTACTTTGCACCTCAAAGCGCATTTGTTGCCAGCTTCGTGGGACACAGCAATCGTATCGAAGGACGTCTTCAGGCCCAGCAAGGAGAGGCAGCGCTGGTGAGTACCCCAAGTGGCCTGTCCATTTGGGCGCGGAGGGTTGGGCCGATACTGCGTGATCAAGCCGCCGTGGTGTTCATCCGGCCTGAGGTGATGGAAATCGCACGCCATGCTTTCGATCTGCCCGCAGGGATGCCGACATTGACGGCACGCGTCCAGAGGGTGCTCTTTGATGGTGCCAACTCGACTGTCCAAGTGCTCGAAGCCGTCAGCCAGACGCCGCTTCGCATTGCTCTTCCCTTGACGGGGCGTCTTGCCGAACTGCGCGAGGGCGAGATGGTCTGCTTTGGGTACCGTCCTGAGCAGGCATGGTGTTTTGCTGGCTGAGCACATGATCAGCACTTCGCCGAATCGCCGCTGGATGCTTGCCCTGCTGCTGGCGCCAGCCATGCTTTGGCTTTGTGGCTTGGTCATCCTGCCGCATGTGGAGTTGGCTGTCCTGTCGTTGCAGGTGCGATCAGGGCCCGGCGAGTATGTTTTCGGTTTCGACCAATACCGCACCTTCATCGAAGAGCCTCTGTACTGGAACACCTTTGTTCGAACCGCCGTCATTTCCGTCCTGGCGACGTTCCTGACTCTACTGGTGGCATTTCCGACGGCTTGGTACATCGCCAAGCTTGCACGCGGCCAGCTGAAACTTTTACTCTTGGTGTTGTGCCTGCTGCCCTTTTGGGTGAGCGAGATGGTGCGAACGCTCGGCTGGCTCATTTTGCTGCGAGAGACCGGTGTTGTGTCGGTCCTGTTGCAGTGGTTGGGGCTGGCTGACAAGCCCGTGGAACTGCTCTACCACGATGCCACCGTTCTTGTCGGTCTGGTCTATGCGTCGCTGCTGTTCATGGTGATCCCGCTGGTCAACAGCCTTGAGAGTCTGGATGACAGTCTGATCGAGGCCGCCTACGACCTCGGTGGCAGCACGGCCAACATCCTCAGGTGCATCGTGATCCCACACGCCGCACCAGGTATTGCCGCCGGCTCCATCGTGGTGTTCATGCTTTGTCTGGGGAATTACCTGACACCCACCCTGCTTGGTGGCAAGAACTCACTGTGGTTCACCGAGCAGATCTACACACAGTTCATTACGCGCTTCAACTGGAATCAGGGGGCCGCCTTCGGATTCCTCCTGCTGCTTCTTTCCAGTTTGCTCGTTTGGTTCGGTTTGAAGCTCGCTGGCCAGCGCTTTGGCGCGGTCATGAGGTCTTCGTGAGTGAGCGCATGATCCCCAGCCTACCTCGTCCTCTCTCACAGCGATTGCCACTTTCCGCCTTCGTCGGGTGTTTCTTCGCGTTCCTGTTCGTGCCCTTACTGGTGGTCGCCGCCTTCGCCTTCAACGATGCCAGTCATCCAACACCACCCTGGATCGGCTTGACCCTCGATTGGTTCACTGCCCGAAGCGAAGAGCGTACTGGTCTGTTCTTCGATGATGAATTGCTACGATCCATTGGCGTCAGTGCTTGGGTAGCTTCGTGGGTGACACTGCTGTCGGTTCTGGTGGGCACCTGTAACGCATTCCTGTTGGAGCGTTTCGAATTTCCTGGCAAGCCAGTGGTGGTGACCCTGGCGTTGCTCCCGCTGGTGATTCCGGGTGTGATCCTGGGCATCTCGATCTTGGCGCTGGCCAGCCGCATCGCCAACTTTGCTGACGCAGCCTGGGGGCTGGAACTGGACTTCTTGCGGCCAGGCCTCCCGCTGGTCATCCTTGGTCAGTTCTGCTACATCGTGACGATCGCAACGCTGACCATTTCGGCGAGCCTGCGTCGATTCGATCGATCGTTGGAGGATGCTGCCCACAACCTCGGGGCAGGGCCATGGACGGTGCTCTGGACGATCACTCTGCCATATCTGCGGCCCAGCATGATCGGATCTGCGGCAATGGCCTTCTTGATGTCCTTCGAAAACTTCAACACGACCTTGATGCTGGTCGGATCCGATGCGCCTTTGACTGTTCTGATGTACAGCCGAATGCGTGAAGGAATGACTCCAGTACTGAATGCGGTCAGTCTTCTGTTGATGCTTGTATCTGCCCTGATTGCACTTCTGGCGCTCTGGAAGGCGAGTCGAGTGGACGTCAGTCTCACCGGGTTGCGATAGGCTCTAGGGCTGCAGTTTGAAGATGCCTTCCAGGTCACTGAGGCATTTCAAACCGTGTCTCACGTACCGACAGCCGCATCACATGTGACAGGACTGGACTTTGGGGCTGCACAAGACTACGCACACACCGGCTAGTGAAGGTGCCTGCTGATCTTGTCTGTGCCAAGCGTCAACAGTTCTGCGCATGTAGCAGAACGCAGGCAGCATTCAAGGTGAAGAGGTCAAGCTCCAGTCGCTTACGGAGGGCATCCGGTTCTAGAAGTTCAAACTGGATGACCTCACCATCTTCGTTTGAAGGGGTCAGGGTGGTAGACAATGATGCCACTCGACAATCGATCAGATCGATGTGGTACGAAAATTCATCCTCTGAATCTGGGTGCGATGTGCGGATGGTCCCAATCGGCTCCAGACGCTCCAAGTCTGAAGTCCGCAGACCAGCCTCTTCCCACAGCTCCCTGCTCAATGTGGTCTCGGGTGACTCCCCAAACGCTATGGTGCCACCCATCAACGTATCCCATAGACCTGGCTCTTCTGATTTTTGCAGCGACCGCTGCTGTACCCAGGTTCCGTGACCCTTAACGATTCCCACCACATGAATGCAATGGACTGGGATACCCAACAGACGAGTGACACCTCGCTCGACCGCCCCCAAGCATTGTCCGCTCTCGTTAAACAATGGAAGCAGCTCGTTGTGCCATTTTTTCACCAGCCCTGCATCATTTAGGACTCGTGCAAGGCGCTCGAGTGCCGTGGTTGGACTCCCCTCCAAACGCAGGGGTGCTGAATATGATGTCTCATGGGCATGGAGACCTAGCGATTGCAGCGTGCGGCCATAAGCACCCAGGTGTTCTATGAGTGCTGGAGCAACTGATCCGACCTGCTCTGCACCAACCAACAATGGGATCCGGGGAGGCGAGGGTTCTTGGTTTGCTCGACGCGCAGTTGCTTCTTGCCAGTCTCGATCGAAATTACGGGGCAGGATGTTCATTCGATCAACCCAACGTTATTCTTCAAGTGCGAGGTTAAGCAGCTCTTCACCAAAAGCGAATGCAATAGAGGCGCCAGTGCCCCCGGTCACAACACCCACGACTAGTCCTGGAGTCATCACTTGTTTGAAAACAGGCTCCTGCGCGGAAGCGTAAGTGCCTGTCCAGCGTTCTTGAACCATCGCGCCAGGCAAGTCCAGTACGCGATGCATCTCTTCCAGGATCAACTCTTCAATATCCGATCTGGAGAAGGGCCTCTCAGAGTCGGAGTAAACGTGACTATCGCCGACGATCAGTGATCCGTCTGCCGACTGCACAGCGATCAGGTGAATTCCGTGCTCCAGATAGTCTGATTGTTGAGCACGGAGCAGCTTCTTCAGCGGTGTCGCTTCTGGCAGGTCTGCGTATCCCTCGTAGCGCATCAGGCTGAGGTCCGACATGACCGCGCCAGGCAGTCTGGTTGGGGTAGATGGCTTGACACGCAGCATTTGCAACGTACACATACTGATGCCAGCCCTGTGCATCACATCAGGAAAAAGTGATGCCAGATCGTGCCCGGGGCATACGATGCAATGATTTGCACGTAGGTTGCCCTGTGGCATTCGAATCTCAGGCAAGTCGATGCCGAGTACGGGTGTGTTCCAAAAGAACTCTACGCCGCGTGACGTGGCCAACCACTGGGCCAGTTGCGGGAGCGCATCCCTCGACTCGACCCTGATTTCGTGTGGACTATGGAGCACCGCCCGAGAGACTTTCAGACAGGGCCATTCACGGGCAGCCTGGCTACCGCTGATGATGCGGCAACCCTCGCTCATTTCAGTGGTCATGAAGGCTTCCAGCACCGCTGCCGCCTCGGGCCGCTGTGCCGGTAGGTACATACCCCGGTGGATGAGCGGGATGCCTGCCTCCGTGGCCACACGCTCCCAAACTTCGCGCGTGTACCGAGCACGGCGCCAGTGTTCGCCTCGGCGCTGCCCCGTGATGGTTACAAAGCCGAAGTTGCGCACCGAAGCGCCGATGCAACGAGCATTGCGCTCCACCACCGCGACCCGCAGACCGCGCTGACTTGCAGCGTAAGCAGTCGCCAGTCCGATGATGCCGGCACCGACAACCAACACATCGTAGGTTTTGCTTATGCCCATGATCGCCGAACTTTGTTGATGTCAGGGCCGCTGGCCTTGGGCCAGTAGCTGCTGAATCTCATCCAGTACTGCGGGCAGGTCAGCCACCGTGTCGATCACAAAATGGGCGCCCGCTGCCAGGAACTCGGCGCCTACGCGCTCGCGCACCGCAGCGCGTGCAGCTTCATCGGCGGCTTCGTATTCGGCCAGAGTCCACCCGGCCGGACTGCCCGAGAGCGCCAGTCCGACGGTCCACATGCCAGCGTTCAGGCCTTCTTCGATTCCCGGCAGCGTGTCGTCAACTTTCACGCAATGCGACACCGCACCGATCCGCAACTGCTGCACGCAGTCCAGCGCCATCCACGGGCCGGGGCGGGCCCCGGCGGCCAAGTCGTCGGCGCAGACGGTGCAGTCGGGTGCGTAACCCTGTTCTGCGGCTAGTGCCATGAGGCGCTCCATCACCTGGCGGGGGTAGCCGGTCGTTGAGCCGATTTTCAGACCCTGCTCGCGAAGTCGCTGTACCACCGGCAAGGCTCCGGGGATGAGCGCGCTGTGCACGCCCACGCGCTCCACCTGTAGCGGAATGAAGGTCTCGTAGATATGGCGCACCTCTGTCTCACCCATGGGTGTGCCGAATCGGGCCTGCCAACGCGGCCCTACGTCCGGGTCGATGCCCAGGGCCTCGATGTGCTGCCACTTACCCAGCCCCATGGGGCGGCGCGCCTCTTCAAGGCTGAGGTCAAAATCGTAGGCTGCCTTGAACGCGTCCACGAAGATCTGTGTCGGCGCGAAGGAGCCGAAATCGACCATAGTGCCGGCCCAGTCGAAGATGACGGCTTCGAGTTGATGTGTCATGAGGTATGTCTCTTCGGTGATACAAAAGAATCAGGCCACGCGCAGCAGGCCGAGCTGACGCAGCGTGGCGGCGACCGCGTGCACCACCTGGTCGATGTCGTTGGGGGTGATGGCTCCGATGCAGCCGACCCTGAAGGTCTCGATCTTCGTGAGCTTGCCGGGATAGAGGATGAAGCCTCGTGCGCGCACGCCTTCGTAGAAGGCCTTGAAGTCCCAGGATGGGTGGGCGGGCGCGTGGAAGGTGACGATGATCGGGGACTGCACCGCCTCATCCAGCAGCGGCTTCAGGCCCAGCGCGGCCATGCCACGCACCAGAGCCTGGCGGTTGGCGGTGTAACGTGCGCCGCGCGCGACCTGGCCGCCTTCGGCGTGGAACTGCGCCAGCGCTTCGGCCAGCGCTACCACCACGTGCGTGGGCGGCGTAAAGCGCCATTGAGTGGTCTTCTGGAGATAGGTCCACTGGTCATGCAGGTCCATGGCCAGCGAATGACAGCGGCCGGCGCTGTTCTCCAGCGCGCTGCGTCGGGCGATCACGAAGCCCATGCCGGGAACGCCTTCCAGGCATTTGCCCGAGGCGGCGATCAGCGCGTCGAACGGAGTACTGCGTGCGTCGATGGGCAGGGCACCGAAAGAGCTCATGGCGTCGACGATGAGGGCGCGTCCGCGCGCGGCCACGACCTGTGCGATGTCGTGCAGCGGATTGAGGATGCCGGTGCCGGTCTCGCAATGCACCACCGCCACGTGAGTGATGGCCGGGTCGGCCGCGAGCGCCGCGTCGATGGCCTCCGCGTCCATGGGCCTGTCTTCAGCAAAGGGCAGCTCGATGGCGGTGCGGCCAAGCACGCCTAGGATGCGCAGGATGCGCGCGCAGTAGGCTCCGTGGTTGGGCACAAGTACTTTGCCATCGCGCGGCACCAGCGTGCCCAGGGCCGCTTCCACCGCAAATGTGCCGCTTCCCTGCAGGGGCACGCAGGCGTGCGATTCGGCGCCGTGCACGATGTCCACCAACTGGCGGCAGACATCGCCGGTGATGCGGTTGAAGGCCGCATCCCAGCTGCCCCAGTCGTGCAGCATGGCCTGCTTGGTTCGTAGTGTGGTGGTTAGCGGCCCAGGAGTCAGCAGCAGCGGGTCGCGGTCGGTTGCGTTCATGTTGTCTTCTGGATGGTGGGTTGAGAACGGGTTCAGCGCCGCCCTTGGCGCCAGGCCTGTTGGCGTCCCAGCAGCCACTGGCTCAGCAGAGCGTGCAGCAGGCTGAACACCGCGGTAGTGAGCATGATCAGCGTGGCCATGGCGGCAGCGGGGCCCAGTTCGCCGGCTTCGTCCAGGTTCAGGATGGAGACCGAAGCCGGCAGGGTTTCGGGCGCGTAGAGGAAGACCACTGCCGAAACGGTGGTCATGGCGTTGATGAACAGGTATCGCGAGATTTCCAGGATGGCGGGCAGGCAAACAGGCAGCGTGACGCGGTGGAAGGTCACCCAGCGCGGCACCTTGAGCGAGGCAGAGACCGCCTCGAACTCGCGGTCCAGGCTCTTGAGCGCGGTCAGCGCCGTGAGGTGGCAGGATGTGTAGTAATGCACCACGTTGACGATGACCAGGAGCGTCAGGGTCTTGTACAGGCCGCCCAGGGGGTTGTCCGGGTGGTTGAAGAACAGGATGAAGCCGATGCCCAGTACCAGACCCGGCACGCCCATGGGCAGTGAGGCCAGGGCTTGCACTGTGCGATGCAGCATGCTGTTCTGGCGCCCGGTCTTGTCCAGCAGGTAGGCGGTGACGAAGATGAATGGGGTGCCGGCCAGCGCTGTCCAGGCGGCCAGGTGCAGGCTGTTGAGCCAGGCGTCGAGCACGCCGGCCTCAGCCAGGCCGTACGTGTAGTGACGCAGCGTGAAGTCCAGGTTGTAGGGCCAGAAGGTGATGAACGATGTGTACGCTGCCATGCCGATGACGGCCAGCATTGCGGTGGCGACCAGCGCCACGAATAGCAGTAGGCCGCCGTCTCGCCAGCGGTCAGGCCGCGGGACGTAGGGCACGGCGCGCGCTGTCAGGCTGGCTTGCTGGCGGCGCTGCACCTGCTGGTCCACCACAAAGGACAGCAGCACCGGCAGCAGCAACACCAGGGCCACCACTGCCCCGCGGCCGAAGTTCTGCTGCCCCACTGCCTGCACGTAGATCTCCACTGCCAGCACCTTGAAGTTGCCACCGATCACCTTGGGAATGCCGAACTCGCTGACCGAATAGGCGAATACCACCATGGCGGCACTGATCAATCCGTACTTGGCCGCCGGCAAGGTGACGGTGGTGAACTTGCGCCAGCGCGAGGCGCGAAGTGCGTCGGCCGCCTCGTACAGGCGCGCGTCCGACATGGCCAGGGCCACTACCAGGATCATCAGCGCATGCGGAAAGGCCGCGAACACCGTAGCCATGACGATGCCCAGCGGTCCATAGACGCTGGTCTCGCCCAGCCAGGCCTTGAGCACGCCCTGAGTGCCGAACCACTGAATGAACGCAATGGCGCCCACCAGCGACGGGCCCAGAAGCGGCGCGAGGCCCAGCAGGCGCCACAGGCCCTTGAACGGTAGGCAGGCGCGCTGGATGGCATAGGCGTACAAGAAGGCCAGCGGTACCGTGATGCCCGTGACCAGGGTCGCCACCCACACAGTGTTCCAGACCGCGTCGGCGGTACCGGGTTCGGCCGCGAAATCTCGAAACTGCTGCCAGCTCCAGGCACCCTGGTCGTCGCTCAGGCTGTGGCCCAGCAGCGTGCCCAGCGGCAGCAGCAGGAACGTGCACAGCGCCAGCGCGGCCAGCAGCAGGAGCAGGCCGCTGGCGCCGGCTTCCGACAGGCCGGCGCGACTGCGCAGACCATCCTCTGGCGGTTTGGCGGTGCTCACGGCCCCTCCTGCATGGGCACCAGCTGCGCGGCGGGGATGCCGATGCGCAGTGTCTGGCCGGGTTCGATCGGACGGCCCGCGAGATAGTTGCCGGAGAACTGTGCGGTGATCGGCGGCAGCCCGCTGACCGTGGGCGAGAGGGTGACGAGCGAGAATGCGCCGAGGAACTCGCACTTGTCGGCGCGCGCGTAGAAACTGTTGTCGATCGCGTCCACGCCATCGTGCAGGCAGATGGCTTCAGGTCGCACGTTGAAGCGGTAGCGCTGACCGGGCTGTAGCCGGGTTTCGCAGCGCAGCGTGAGGCCGCCATGCTGCACGTGGTACTCGTCCAGCGCGGTGGCGTCTATCAGGTTGCTCCGACCAATGAACTCGGCTACGAAATCGTTGGCCGGGTGGTGGTAAATGGCCTGCGGCTTTCCCACCTGCTGGATGCGCCCGCTCTTCATGACCACCACACGGTCAGCCATGGACAGCGCTTCCTCCTGGTCGTGCGTGACCATGATGGTGGTCACGCCCAGCGTCTGCTGCAGGCGGCGGATTTCCCCGCGCAGGCGCACCCGCTCGATGGCATCCAGCGCTGACAGCGGTTCGTCGAGCAGCAACAGGTCGGGCTTGGTGGCCAGGGCTCGGGCCAGCGCAATGCGTTGCTGCTGCCCGCCTGAGAGTTGAGAAGGGAATTTGTTTTCGCTGCCGGGCAGCCCCACCAGGGCCAGCATCTCGTCCACCCGATGGCGGTGCTGCTCACGCCCAGCGCGGCGGCTGTTGAGGCCATAGGCCACGTTTTGACCCACATCGAGGTTGGGAAACAGCGCGTAGGACTGGAACACGATGCCATAGTCGCGCTGCGCAGGCGGCAGCACCGAGATGTCGCGCCCCGCGTGCACGATGGTGCCGCTGTCTTGCGGTTCCAGGCCAGCAATGGCGCGCAGCAAGGTGGTTTTGCCGCAACCCGAGGGGCCGAGGAGCACAACGAATTCGCCGCGCTCGGCGCTCAGGCAGACGTCGTCCAGCGCGATGAAGCTGCCAAATCGCTTGTTCACATGCTGGATGTCCAAGTGGGCCATGTCCGAAACTCCATGAAAGAAGGCCGGCGCAGACAGCGCCGGCCGTAACGTCACCGGATCGGGATCACTTCTTCGGTTCAGACTTGGCGCCGTAGCGCTTTTGCCATTCGGTCAGCACGGCGTCGCGGTTCTTCCCCATCCAGGCGAAGTCGTTCTTCACCAGGCGCTGCTCGTAGTCCGTCGGCACGTGTTTGAGGCGGGTGGCAATACCGGGGATCGCGGTCAGGACAAAGTTCTTGGCATACAGCTCGTTGGCTTCACGCGAGGCCGCCCAGTCGGCCAGCTTCTTGGCAGCGTCCAGCTTGGGGGTGCCTTTGACGATGGCAAAGGATTCGAGGTCCCAGCCCAGGCCTTCCTTGGGGTAGATCACGTCGATCGGCGCACCCTTTTCCTTGACTGTGTTGGCGCGGTACTCGAAGGAGATTCCCACCGGGAACTCGCCGGAGCCGGCCATCACGCAGGGCTTGGAGCCCGAGTGGGTATAGATAGCGATGTTTTGGTGCAGCTGGTCCATGTAGTCCCAGCCCTTCTTCTCGCCGAAGATTTGCAGCCACGCGGTTACATCCAGAAAGCCGGTGCCTGAAGAGTTGGGATTGGGCATCACGATCTTGCCCTTGAACTCTGGCTTGAGCAGGTCGTTCCAGCTCTGGATCTTGGGCAGTCCCTGCTTGACGGCTTCGGCCACGTTGTAGCAAATGGCTGCGCCCCAGACGTCCATGCCGACCCAAGTGGGGTTGGCGCCGGCAGCACGGAAACGCGGATTGATGGCCTTGAGGTTGGCAGGCGCGTAGGGCTGCAGCATGCCTTCGCGGTCGAACACCACCATGCTGGAGGCGGCCACGCCCAGGATCATGTCGGCACCCGGGTTGGCCTTCTCGGCCAGGAGCTTGGCGGTGATGATGCCGGTGGAATCGCGCGTCCACTTGATCTCGATGTCGGGGTGCTTCTGGTTGAACGCGGTCTGGTAGGCCTTGAGCTGGTCAGTCTCCAGTGCGGTGTAGACGTTCAGCACGGTTTTTTCAGCGTGCGCAGGAAGGGTCAGCAGGGCGGTAAACACGCCAGCCAGCGTGGTCTGCAAGAAGGTTTTGCGTTTCATGGCGGGGCTCCGTTTGGGAAAAGCGTTGGGGCGGGCCGCAACCGGCGATCCGCCCAAACGGCGCGACCAGGGTTGCAACGTGCGCCAGCTTAGGTGCCTCATGTGTCAGATTGTTGACAATCGACAAACCGCTGAGTGACTCTAGAATGGGCGCCTGAATCAAGCGCATCAACCATGAACACACCCCTGCCCGCTGCCCCCGAACAGGCTCTCGCCCTGGTTCAGAGCACCTCGCTGAACCGGCTAGTGGCCGAGTCAATTGAGGACATGATCCTGGGGGGGGAACTGGTACCGGGCAGCAAGCTCAACGAGATGGCACTCGCCCAGCGGTTTGGCATCTCGCGGGGTCCGCTGCGCGAAGCCTTGCGACTGCTCGAAGAATCCGGCCTGATCCGGCAGGAGAAAAACCGTGGCGCACATGTGCGCAAGATTGCCCTGTCTGAGGCGGCGGACATCTACGACGTACGCGCAGGTCTGGACGCCACCGCGGGCCGCCTGCTAGCCGAGCGCATCACCCCTGAGCAGTTGCACACGCTGCGCGAGATGACTACTGCCATGCGCGAGGTGCAGCCCCAAGATGTGGACCGCTTCCACGAACTGAATCTGAGCTTTCACGACTGCATCGTGACGATGACCGGCAACCCGGTGCTGATCGATCAGTACCGGAAACTGACCAAGCTCCTCGCCTTGTTCCGCCGTCGCAACCTGCTGGCGCCTATGGCGATTCCGCGTTTTGCTGAGGAGCACAGCGCCATCGTGGATCTGCTGGCCGCGCGCGACGGGAAAGCCGCTGCGGAGGCGCTGTTTGCCCATGCGCAGGGCGGACGCGCCCGAATGCTGCGCGATGGTGAACTGGCGGGAGCGCCCGGTGAAGCCTGAGATCGATCGCAGTGAGGGCGACGTCAACCTTGGTGGCCGGCGGGCGGCCTGGCAGGCGGATCACCTGGACGCCCGCACGCGCGAACTGTTGGAGGAAGATGCCCGCTGGTTCCTGCACCAGTCACTGTCCACCCCCTGTCTCAATGCCCTTGATGGCGCTCATGGTTCCTGGCTGACAGACACCGCCGGCCGCCGCATCCTGGACTTCCACGGAAACAGCCTGCACCAGATTGGCTACGGTCACCCCGCCGTGCTGGCCGCGATGAGCCAGGCGCTGGAAACCTTGCCCTTCAGCCCACGCCGCTACACCAACCGCATGGCTGTGGACTTGGCGCGGCGCCTGTGCCAGGCCGCCCCCATGCCTGGAGCGCGACTGCTGTTCGCGCCCGGCGGAACGGCGGCGATCGGCATGGCGCTCAAGCTGGCGCGGGTAGTCACTGGCCGCTTCAAGACTATCTCCATGTGGGACGCTTTCCACGGCGCTTCCCTGGACGCCATTTCGATTGGCGGTGAGGCAGTGTTCCGTCATGGCATCGGCCCGCTGCTGCCCGGGAGCGAACACGTGCCGCCCTGCGACCCTGGTGCCTGCGTTTTCGGCTGTGCTGGTCAGTGCGCGCTGCGCTGCGTGGACTACATCGAGTACGTTTTGCGCAAGGAGGGCGACGTTGCCGCGGTGATCGTGGAGACTATTCGCTGCACCGATGTGCAGGTACCCCCGCCTGACTACTACCGGCGCCTGCGCCAGATCTGCGACAGGCACGGCGCATTGCTGATCGTGGACGAGATACCCATCGCGCTGGGGCGCACTGGCCACCTGTTCGCCATCGAACGCTACGGCATCGAACCAGACATGATCGTGATCGGTAAAGGCCTTGGCGGCGGTAGCATGCCGCTGGCCGCGCTCATCGCCCGTGAAGGACTGAACGTTGGTCAGCATATCGCTCTTGGTCATTACACACACGAGAAAAACCCGGTGGCTTGTGCAGCCGGTCTGGCGGTGCTGGAAGTGATTGAGCAGGAAGGTTTGCTCGAACGAAGCCGTTGCTTGGGAGAGCAGGCCGTGCAGCGCCTTCGAACACTCACGGCCAATCTGCCTGTGGTCAAACAAGTGCGTGGCGCCGGACTGCTGATCGGCATTGAGCTACACGACGCCGACCGGGCAGAGGCGGTGCTTTACCAATGTCTCAGCGCAGGGTTGTCGTTCAAGGTCGGGCAGGGCAACGTGCTGGTGCTGGCGCCGCCGCTGAACGTGCAAGAGTCCGACCTTTGGTGGGCGCTAGACCTCGTGATCCAGGCCCTGCGCGCCGAACCCGGTGACGCCCGCCTTGCCTGAAGCCCCTATCGGCCTGGGCGTGGGCATGACGGTGCTGGCCGCTGCCCTCATGCACGCGAGCTGGAACGCGCTCATTCGCAGTGCGCCCGATAAGCGCCAGTACACCATCCTGCTACACGTCTGCGCTGCTCTGCTGGCAGCGGTAGGCCTGTGTTTCACCGGGTGGCCCGATAGTGGCAGCGGGCCTTACATCCTCGCCTCAGCCGTGTTGCACTGGATCTACATCGCATTGCTCATGCGCATCTATGAAGGTGGCCAGTTGGCGGTGGGTTATGTGTTCATGCGCGGAATGGCGCCAGCATTGGTGGCGCTGGTGTCGATCTTCGTACTTCGCGAGCCTCTGTCACTACAGGCTGGGCTGGGCGTGGCTTCCATCCTGCTGGGTGTGCTGACCATTGCGCTGGCCAGCGGCCAGCCACCCATTCTGCTACTGCGCCACACCTCAGGTCGCTCGGCCCTGCTCAACGCCGGTGTCATCGCCGCCTACACGCTGGTGGATGGGCATGGTGCGCGACTTTCGGGCAACCCTTTGGCCTACGTCTTTGTGCTGTCGCTTCTTGACCCGCTAGTGGTGCTGGCACTGCAGATACGTCGGAGTCCGCACGCTTTGCTAACCTATGCACGAGTCCACTGGCCGCTGGGCCTTCTCGGGGCAGTCATCGCCACCAGCGCCTATGCCATGGTGCTCTGGGCCATGACGAAAGCCCCAATCGCTGCTGTTGCGGCACTGCGCGAAAGTTCGGTTGTTTTCGCCGTCCTGATCGGTGCCTTGTGCTTCAAGGAGGGCCGATTGCGTATAGGACTGATAGCCGCTAATTTTGTGACCGTCGGTGTAGCACTCATCAAGTCCTAGGGCAGCGACAACGGGAGCAGCCATGCACGCAGAAGAGGTCCTGCAGTTCTGGTTCGAGGAAATCGATCCGCGCCAATGGTGGAAGGTCGACCCAGCTTTCGACAACCAGATTCGCGAACGTTTTGGCGTACTGCACGCGCAGGCGGCTCGCCAAGGACTGCCCGAATGGCGAGGTACGCCATTGAGCGCGCTGGCAGAGATCATCGTACTGGACCAGTTTTCTCGAAACCTGCATCGGGGAAGCGCTGCAGCGTTCACCTGTGATGCGTTGGCACTCGATCTGGCGCAGTCAGCAGTCAGCCGCGGTGACGCTGCAGCCCTGCCACCTGTCAAGCGGGCGTTTTTGTATCTGCCCTTCATGCACAGCGAAGACCGGTCAATCCACGAGCAGGCCGTGGCGCTGTTCAGTGAACCGGGCCTGGAGCCAAATCTGGCCGCAGAAATCCGGCACAAGGCCATCATCGACCGGTTTGGGCGTTACCCGCACCGAAATGCTGCCCTTGGCCGTGCTTCGACCGTCGAGGAGATCGCGTTTCTGAAGATGCCGGGGTCGTCTTTCTGAAGGGGGTCTCCGACCGCTGCTCACTTCTTCACGCAGTCCGCCTTCATCCACTGCTCAAGGTGACTACCACTGTGAACAGTTGACGCTTGCCTGAGCTCGATTCAATAAGCACATACGTGTTGTCGCGTCAGGCGAAGGCGAAACTGCATCGAAGGCTTATGACGGTTCAGTCCGTGCCATTCAGGGCAAGCTCGAAAATTTCGTAGCTTTTGAGCGCCTTCCAGGCGACCTTCTGCCGGTAACGCGTGTTCAGTGGGCGGTTGAGAATCAGCGGCACCTTGGCTTCGGATATGCCGCCATGGGTTCGCAGACGATGCCCCTTCAAACCCTCCAGGTTGTGGCTGGCGGCTGATGCACCGATGCAGACGTCCTCGCGTGAGACCACCACGACATCGGCCTCCCGGTCCTCGGGCATGTCAAACATGCGGCAGGCGGTCGTCTTGTTCAGTGCGAGTTCCACACCATCGAGCCCTTGGATGTAGGCAATGATGCTGTCGGCGCTGATGCGGCCTTTGCTCCACACCCTCACGAAGCCGCCGAGGGCGCCATGGTGCGCGACAAACGCGTCGGTGATCGGGCACACCACGGTCATTTCATCCTTGCCAAAGCGCTCGTCCAACAGATCCTGCAGCCAGATCACATTCGGTTCGCCAGCTGCATTGCTCTTGTCGCTCATACCGTGGTCGGCAGTCAAGGCCAGCACGATGTCTTCCTGTGCCAGTCGTCCGAACGCGTGGTCCAGTCGCTCGTAGAACCGCCGCGCATCATCCTCGGTGGGTGACCACTTGTGTTGCACGAAATCCGTGAGCGAGAGGTACATCAGGTCTGGACGGCGATCCTTCAGGAGCTTGATGCCGGCTTCGAGCACAAACAGAGACAGCTCCATGGAATACATGTCTGGCTGCGGCATTCCGACGTACTCCAGCACATTCTCGATACCGTTTTCTGCCAGTGTGCACTTGTGTGCAAACTCGGAAGAGAACGAGACATGCCCTTGGCTGACATCCAGGCCCTTGCCCAGTTGACGCCGGAGCTTGTCCTTGGCGGTGATAGACACCACCTTGGCACCGTGTTCGGCAAACCTTGCGAGGATGGTGTCACCACGCAGGAGCTCAGGACCCGTCATCACCACCGGCTGCCAGGACTGCGTGTCCAGGTAGTAGTTGCCCGAGATCCCGTGGCGGGATGTCGGTGTGCCGGTGATGATCGACATGTTGTTTGGGCATGTGAACGAGGGCATTGAGCCATCGGCCACTGTACCGAAGCCTTGCTCGATAAAGGCTCTGATGTTCGGGATGGCGTCTTCCTGGAGCAGTTGCTCCAGGTAGCGGGGGTCGCCACCATCGATGCAAACCACCACGACGGGACGGCTCGGCCAGCGGTATACGGTGCCATTGACGTTAACGTTTTGAGTCATTGTTGTTGTTTCAGTTGAGATTTGGGTTCAGTGGCGCTTCTTGATCAGACGGTGGCGTGCGCGGGAAGACAGCATCTCCACCACCACCACGAGTGCGAAGATCATCAGAACGATGGTTGCAGCTTGGTCATAGCGGAACATTTCCATGGAGGTGGCCAGCTCCGCACCGATGCCGCCGGCACCGACCAGACCCAGGACCACCGACGACCGTACAGCCTTCTCCAGCGCGAACAGGCTGGTGTTGATCAGGCTGGGCATAGCCATTGGCAGCGTGGCGCAGGCGATCACCGCTGAGGGCGGTGCTCCGATGGCAGCCAATGCCTCGGTCGGTCCTTCATCCACTTCTTCGATCGCTTCGGCAAAGAAGCGAGCACAGAAGCCCACCGTGTCCATGATCAGCGTCAGCGTGCCTGCGAATGGACCAAGACCGACCGAGGCGACGAAGAACAGTGCCCAGGCCAGGTCTGGCACTGTGCGGATGAAGCTCACCACGTTGCGTACCGCTGACCGGATCAGCGGATGCGGCGTGTGATTTCGAGAGGCCAGGATCGCCAGTGGCAGGCTCAGCAAGATGCCGATCACTGTACCTACCAGGGCCATTTGGAATGTCACCAGCACCGACTGCAACATGGGCATAAATCGGTCGGTGGCTGGCGGCACCATTTCCGAGGCGATCCGTCCCATGTTGGGCAGGCCCTCGATCAGGTCGGGCAGCGAGATCCCCGCCGCCGCCAGTGACCAGGCAAAAAATGCGACGAACGCCAGGAACAGCAGAACGGAGACCGGCTCAGGCCTTTCAAAGCGCGGTGGCAGTCGGGTGAGTTCAGCCATACATGCTCCGCAGCTGCTGCACATCCAGATCCTTGGCCGGCGCATCCAGTGCGAGTTTGCCGCCCTGCAGGCCGATGACGCGGTCGGCATAGTGGACCGCGTGCTCCAGGTGGTGGGTGACGAACACGAAGGTCAGTCCCTGCTGTTGAGCCAGATCCGAGAACACCTGCATCACGTCCTCACCGGCCTGGGGATCCAAACTGGCTACAGGCTCGTCGGCAAAGATCATCTCGGGTTGCTGCATCAGTGCCCGCGCGATGGCTACACGCTGCGATTGGCCACCCGAGAGCTCGTCGCTGCGCTGCTTGGCCAGGTGGGCCAGTCCCACTTGATCCAGGCAGGCTAGCGCATCCTGACGCTGACGCTGGCTCGCCCATCCTTGGAACCACAGTTGTGGGTTGTGGCACCGGGCCATGCCGCCGTGCAGCACGTTGGTCAGTACCGACAGGCGCGGGACAAGGTTGTGTTTCTGGAACACGAAGCCCACGCGAGACCGCGCCTGGGACAGCGCACGGCCTTTGAGGGCAGTCACACAGCGTCCACCGAAGTGAACGTCGCCGGCTTCCGCGTCGATCAGCCGCATGCAGCAGCGCAGCAACGTGCTCTTGCCGGCGCCGTTGCCTCCGATGATGGCCAGTCGCTGTCCCTTGGGGACCTCAAAACTGATGTTCGACCAGACGGCTGACGCGGCGCCGTTGAAGCGCTTGCTCAGGCCCTGAACTTTCAGGGCGGGCGCCGTATCCGGTGACAACACAGAAGCAGCGCTCATCTCAGTCCCCGATGAAGCTGGCGTATTCAGGGTAGCCGGCGGTCTTGTACATGGAGCGAACCACGTCGTAGTCCTTATTGGCGACCTGGGTCAGGAAGCGCATGCCTTTGTAGCGCTTGACGTGATCGGCACCCTGCAGAACGCTGGCAATCAATGCGTCGGAGTTGTCGGCGAAGGCCTTGCGGAACTTGGCCACGGTGGCAGCGGGCACGTGCTCACCAGCCATCAGTAGATCGTTGGGCAGATCACCGCCACGGGCAATGATCCGGTATGCGTTTTGCTGGTTTTCCGGCTCTTTGGCGAGGAAACCTTCGAGATCTGAGCGCCCCATGCCCACCGCC
>JACCDS010191383.1_pt1 | contig 35540 bp, 42 predicted proteins | sample 7446441 | NCBI WGS metagenome assembly JACCDS01 (sample SAMN15323445, study PRJNA562643) | freshwater metagenome | isolation source: river surface water | place: USA:Blue River Watershed | collected 2017-08-17
ATTCCATTTCTTCAATAGCTTGCTCAACGGCACGGCGGCTTAGTTTGGGAAGGTTAGCCACGGAATTGCGCGTGAACGTCTGATAGTACTGATCAAGACCAAACTCATTTCTTCTGACTGAAATATCATCGCTCATGCTGCGCAGCATCGCGCTCGCTCTGCGGGCCGTCTCGTCCACGCCACCGTAATGACTTTTCATCTAACCGTTCCGTTGTCAATTTTGAAACTGATTGTACATCTGAAAAAGGTCAGATCAAATTATTTCGTTAAATCAAAAAAAAGTTGTACAACCGCAGAATATGCTAACTGACAGTTTTCTTTAGTCTGTCATTCAAAAGTTATCCATGTAATGCAGAATTTTAAAACAGCATTCATCAGTAACATGCTAACTGACAAGCACCTACCCTTAGTTGATAAGGTTTTATATTACTGATTTTATTGATAATTACACTTATATTTCAGATTGAAATTCCCATATGTATTCTCTGCAAAACTCAGGTAAGCGGTATGCTGTCTTACTTATCAGTCCAAGATTTACAGGATTGAAGTCACGTTCATTACACCACTGTAATAAACGCAAAATTGTTGTCTCAGAAAAATTTTTGGTCACCACACGGCTTAGGTATGATGAATTTGTGCAGATGATACCATACGGCCGTATATTTGCTTCAAAACCAGACGTGTCTTCTAATGCTAATTGGCTATTTTCGATAATCTATAAGATAAAGATGTGTCCTGACGGGGTATTGAATTCTCTTACGGAAACATGTGCGCCGGAGAGGTAATGTATAAGTAATGAACAAATGTGTGTCCTGGCGGGGAAACCATTCCGTGTACATGAGCAAGCAGAATGACCAGCATCTTTTCTTCAACGGGCATCGATACAGCCAGACATAACCAGGCCAGAACGACAAATCTGCGGGCGGACAAACAATTTCTCAACCAAACACCTGGATATGTGTGCTGGCGGGGTGGTTCCGCTCTCTGCGCTGAAATACGCTGCTGCGGATTCAACTGATATGAACCTGAAAGTATGTGCGCTGACGGGCATAGATGAAGTAATCCAATGCTCGGTGTGTGCTGACGGGTTTAGGACACACAAATGTGTGTGCTGGCGGGTTCACCGGCAGGGACGTTGCTTCAGAGCCGGACACTACCGTGACGAACACGTATTTATCCCAACAGCACACACGCAGATGTCGGAAGGTTTCAGCTTGGGGTTACGTTTATGAATGATAACAAAGTTTTCGCGGGCTTTACGGTTACGGACGAGCGAAAACTCCAGATAGCCGATGTTCTGTAACTGCTCAAGCGCCTTTTTGATTGTACGGTTTTGTTCACTGACAGAACTGCTTAGAGAAAGGCGCTCGCGCAATCTTGAGAAGCTGACTGGAATCGGATTGGCAGGAAGACTTTCAATAAAAGTATAAATCGCCTGGGCGGCTTCCTTCTTTGGAAGTGCTTTAATGGCGTGGTGCTGCAAAAGGACTCTGTAGTCTAACTGGAACAACTCCCACAGTTTTTCATCAGCTTCCAGCTGAACAATATCTTTCTCAGCATCAAAATAACCGGTCTTCAGAAGGCCAGTCTGATAACTTCCCTTCACATCACTCCCGCGCTTGAAAGAGATTGATTTATTACGAAGTTTGCCCAATGACTCATGAATGGTAAGCCGGAGTCGGGCGTCAATTCGTTTAGCAGAAAATCCACACCCTTTGGCAAACTCAGTAAACTTCAGTTCGATTTTGTTTGATGCCAGACCATACTTGCTGAAGGCATAAATTACTCCAATCCAGACCTTGAAATCACTGTCCATATTGAGCCTTGGCCCAGAAATGTTGATGTGATCATAGCCTTCAGCCCGGGCTATCTCTAACTGTGAGAATAATTCAGATGCATCCACTACATTATTTTCGCCCTGAGATTTTGTGGGCTTAGGAACAAAAACGCCAAGGCGCATAAGCGCTACAGGCTGTACGGTATTATTGGAATTTACTGTGAGTTGTTTGTCCTTGCTTATCATGTCACTGTAGAGTGCATCGCAAATAAATGACTCATCTTTCATACAATTATCTCACTTAGTAGTCACAGGATTTTACTGTGAGTAAAGATCGCCTTTATCCCAACAGCACACATATTACATCCCAACAGCACACACCACTAACCCGCCAGCACACATGTTAATCCCGCCAGCACACATGCTTATTCCGCCAGCACACATCAGGAACTGGCCTGAAGGCAGTCACGACAAGGCCTGAGAGATAGCGGGATCTGTTTGGAGCTATAAGGATCTTACTGGAATATTCATTGGATCGAGCCTGTGCACATGTGGATAAACGATCAACTTTACTAACGCGCCTATCGGCTTGTTCAACGGGAACCGCACACGCAATAAATTTGCGAATGCGGTTCCCGTTATCGAAAAAGATTGGTTTCGCAGAGAGCGTCACCGCAACGGCGCTGACACTGGACGGCGCAGAAACCCAAATCGCCACACAGGCGCAGCAGCAGGGTGTTCAGTACAGAATCACTGAAGCCAGCGGCAATAACGTCGTGCACATGACCGCTGAGCTGTACAAATAAAATAAGGGCAGATGCAAAACGCTGACAAGGCTGCTCCGGGGGCCTTTTTGCATGCTCTTTACCCTGTGGTTAATGAACGCAAACAGGTATCAACCAGCAATGAGCCGTTCGCGGTTAGCCTGCACCACAACTGAACCGGTGAGGATTAATAAAGGTTAAATAATAAAGCAGACCACCCGCTATTAAATAAGCGGGTGGTCTGCTTTAACATTACTCCAGGCTGTAACCCGTAAATTCCAGAGCCCCCCCGTTTCTGACCATCAGGATTACAACCCCGCTTCCTGTTGTCACTGTATCAACATACTGGTTACTGAAAACCGGTTTCCCTTCGCTGGTTATGGCATTTCCTTTGCTGTTCTTTAATTTTATTCTGACCCGTAATCCACTGTTTTTTGATTCAGTTTTGAAAATGATTTCTCCCGCGAATTCGTCACGGGCAACCAGTTTCAGTACATTCTCTTCAAAACGGACCGACCTGAAAGGAAAAGATTGACTTTCCTCCATGCCATAATCCATCAGACGTTTACCGGGGGTGAAGTTGTAATCCACAGGGGTGAACATGACTCTGTCTCCTTAATTTTAACCCTCTGAAAAGTAGATCTTAATGAATAACTGCCTTTCGGCTTTGAGGGTTTCTGAGTGTATGCCCGCTGTCTTTAGCCTTTATTATGAAATGGTTTGCGGTTTTATTTAAACGTTAAACTATTCCACGCAAACAGTCTAAGCAAGAGAAACAGGGCACAAAAAAGCCTTATTTAGAACGCTTCTTTTTTATCAGTAACCTCCTTTCCATATTTACTGTAACCAGAATACAGAGTAAAAAATTTAAGGAAACTATTTGGCCACAGTTTTTCAGTCCCGTCCGGGACAGGAATTATTTGTTTTTTTATTATATTGAGATGCAGCTCACTTTTAATATTTGAACGGTGAGTTCATGGCTCTGGTGCTCAGGGCGGCCGTTAACCGGAATCAGTGCCCGGATTGAGGGGGGCTCTGCGGGGGCTGAGCAAATTCATACGGCGCTAAAGGCTGAGCGGTCAGGAGCTTCCTTTACCGGTATGAACTGAAATCCTCCGACAGAACTCCGCGTGAACAGATCGCTGTATTTATCAGACGGGATTTCTGAGGTTGGCAGCATGAATTGATCATGATTATGCTCAGGTTTTTTTCTGACACGTCGATAGACCTTCTGTCATTTCTGACGAAACACAATTCGTGTCCATTTAAAATTAAGGAAAAATTTTATGGCCGTGATTAACACGAACATTCTGTCTCTGGTGACATAGAATAACCTGCCCAGAGCCCAGAGCCCAGAGCCCAGAGCCCAGAGCCCAGAGCCCAGAGCCCAGAGCCCAGAGCCCACTGGGCACGGCGATGGAGCGTCTGTCCTCCGGGCTGCGTATCAACAGCGCGAAAGATGATGCAGCAGGTCAGGCTATCGCTAACCGCTTTACCTCCCGAATAAACGGACTGACTGTGGCCTCACGCAATGCCAGTGATGCTATATCAATGTCTCAGACCGCTGAAGGTGCCCTGACTGAAGTCAACGACAACCTGCAGCGCGTTCGCAATCTGACCGTTCAGGCCCAGAACAGTGCTAACTCGGCATCTGATATCGACTCCACCTAGGATGAGGTCAATCTGCGTATGCCTGAAATTGACCGCGTTACCAGATAGACCGATTTCAACGGCATCAAAGTCCTGAATACTGGATCCGGCAGCGCCACCTATAATTTTCAGATAGGCGCAAATGACGGGGATACCGTCGGGGCCACAATAAGTGCCAGTGACGGGTTTAACCTGGCCGCCACCGCGCAGTCCGGCATCACTCAGAACACCGCGACGACTTCCGGGCAGTTCGTTAACGGCAACGCACGCACCACATCAACCATTGGTTTCGACGTGATGAAAGAGGCAGTAACCGGTGGGGCAGGTGGCACTGCATCCGGAACCACGCCGCTGGCCGACATCGATAAAGCGATAAAAGCGGTCGACAGTCAGCGCAGCCTGCTGGGCGCATCCCAGAACCGCTTTGAGTCAATAATCAACAGCATCAATAACAACGTAACGAATCTGACCGCAGCCCGTGGCCGTATTCAGGATGCGGATTACGCAACGAAAGTATCGAATATGTCCCGTGCGCAAATCATACAGCAGGCCGCAGCGTCAGTGCTGGTGCAGGCGAACCAGATCCCTCAGACTATGCTCTCTCTGTTACGTTATTCATACAGGCGCCTGAAGGGATAAATAAGGACCGGTAAGATTACTGTTACCGGATCCGCTGAATTATATCTTTCATGCGAAAGAAATGATGGGTCTTCTGCACGGCAGTAGATGCTGTCATAAATAATTCCATGGCAGACAGAAACGAAGAAATTTTATTTACCGTAAATTGTGTCGGGTCAGCCTGATTGTCATTTTGTCATTTTTACCGTGACAGCATTCTTCGCGCCAGTTCTTCCTCTGAGAACGGAATACTGTGAAAGGAAATATATTTTTCAAAACTGTACAACATGAGTCCGGACTGAAAGGTAATGCTGACTACTAATTAACACATTAAACACTCCCGCAACACACCAAAAACAAATAGCCAACATTGCTCACAAGGTGGTAACGCTTGGCTGTTTAATTAAACGTTGATGTCCATCTGAATCCTTTTGGTTATTCTTCTTTCAATCAGGAAATTATTGATCCCCCGCAATCAGAAAAGTAAGTCAAAAACAGAATTAATAAAAAATACCAATATATATCAAATATTTAAAATTTTTTTTGGGGGGAGTAAATTATCAAAGTAAATGAATTTTTGCTGTTTGATAGTCCTGATCTATCATCATTGAGAAATTGATCTCCGTTGACTATCGCACTGCGAACATTAAATATGTCTCACGTTGGGCAAGGCGGAAAAAGCTATGGAATTAAGTAAAAAACATCTATCTGATATTATTCAGTACTACGGTTTTATTGAGTGCGGACAGGTCCTGTTATTTATTAAATATGTGTGTGATGAATATCCTGATGAAATTGATCTCACTTGGGTTTACGGAAAAATTAATCAGTGCCTCAGGGGGAATGATAACGGAAGTGAATATTTTAACGGGCTTAAACGCGTGATGAGAGATATCGAAAATGCATTCCGTCATGAACACGAAATGCAGATAACTAACTGGTAGTTTTTATTTTTCAGACCAGATATCAGTGTTTTTTAAATACTGACAGGAGTTTTTACACCTTAAAAAGGAGTTATGTTATGAAGAAAATTGTTTTAGCTGGATTAATGCCGTCACTTTTTATGCTCACCTTTTCAGGCCAGGCGGCCCCGAATAAAGTCACCGTGGCCGGTGGAAATATCAACTTCGAAGGTGCAGTGGTTGCCGCGCCGTGTGTCGTTGACAATTCTTCTGACGGGCAGACTGTCCGTCTGGGGCAGGTTCCGACTAACCGATTGTCTGCCAAGGGGAATACCAGTGCGGCCGTGCCGTTCAGCATCAAGCTGACCGGCTGCGATCTCTCCGCAGTCGATCCGGCAGACAAAGATAAAACTGTGAGCTACACCAGCGCGTCCGTCATCTTTAACGGCGCGACCGTGGGTGATGACTCCACTCTGGCAGTTCAGTCCGTCGGGAGCGCAGGCGGAACGACTGCGGCACAGAATGTCGGCATTCAAATCTTCCAGAATAATCAGGCCGTCAAAGTGGACGGAAGCACTGCCACTGCTGCACAGAAACTGGTTGATGGCAATAACGAAATTCCGTTCAGCGCGGCCTATGTGGCCACCGGAGACGGTGTTGTCGCCGGTTCGGCCAACTCTACAGTTAACTTCCAGATGAGCTACGAATAACCCCAGTTCACGTCAGGTCCGCGCGACAGCCTGTCACGCGGACATCTTCAGATACGAAAGGAAAGAAAAATGTCTTTATCACGAAAATCACTGTACAGCGCCTGCCTGATCGCTTTCAGCCTCGTTTCGGGCTATGCCAGCGCCGGCGGCATCACGATTGGCGGTACCCGGGTCGTTTACCCTGCGGATAAAAAGCAGGTCAGCATGTCCGTGCGTAACACTTCAGACACGTCAACCTTTATGGTGCAGTCATGGGTTGAAAACGCGGATGGCGCTAAAAGTCAGGATTTTGTCGTTACCCCGCCTGTTTATGTGAGCGGCCCGGGTAATGAGAACACCCTCCGCATTATGTATGCCGGCCGCCCGGCGCGCACCGACCAGGAAACACTCTATTTCCTGAACACCAAGGCCATTCCGTCAATGGACAGGCGTGAAGCAGAGGATAAAAACATTCTGATGCTGGCAGCCACCACGCGCATCAAACTTTTTGTCCGTCCGGCAGGGCTGACGCCGTCCGTGGAAAAAGCGCCAGAGATGCTGACCTTCAGTAAAACAGGCTCGCAGTTACGCATTGATAACCCGACGCCCTACCACATCACGCTTGCGAGCATCAGGGTTGACGGAAAGCCGCTACCAGACAGCATGGTAAACCCACGCAGTTCGCTTTCTTTGGCGCTGCCTGTGGGGGCCGGCAGTACCGTGACTTACCGCACCATTAATGATTTCGGGGCTGCCACGCCGGAAGCCCGTAAAGCGATTAAATAGCCCTCTCTTCAGGATGGGAAGAACGACAGGAATCAGGGTTCAGTCATGCAGCTTTCATTTCAGGGTCAAAAAAAACGGGCGGCAGGAAAACCCTGCCAAGGGCTGTACTCAGTATTGTCCTTAACATTCCTTATAAAGCTGGCTTTGTTTCCAGCAGCGGCAAGGGCTGAACTCTATTTTGCACCAGAACTCATCTCTTCCGATCCGGCCATGATCGCGGATGTGATACGCCTGCAGAATCCCGGCGCTCAGCTGCCGGGCCAGTATCAGGTGGATATGTTTGTTAACGGCAAGCCGGCCGGAAGCCGGGAGGTGAGCTTTACTGTGGTACCGGCCGGCACCGGTAAAAAGGAAGTGCAGGATAATACCGGCCTGATGGCCTGCCTGACGCGCGACGATCTTGTGGATCTGGGTGTGAATGTCAGTGCGATCCCCATGCAGGACGATGTATCCGGTCAGGTCTGTGTATCGCCGGGGAAATTCATCGCGGGGGCGTTCACGGCCTTTGACTTTCAGAAGATGCGCTTGGATATCAGCGTCCCTCAGGCATCAATGCACAGCAGGGCGAGAGGTTATATCAGCCCGGAGCAGTGGGACGAGGGTATAAATGCCGCACTGCTTAACTACAGCTACAGCGGCAGTCAGAACCAGAGCCGTTCGGGCACCGGGCGCAGCAGTTACCTAAACCTTAACGGCGGGGTAAATATCGGCCCGTGGCGTTTGCGCGACTACCGCACATGGAGCGAATACAGCAGCGACCGCTACACGCAGCGCCGCTGGCAGCACGTCAGCACCTATGTTCAGCGCGCCATCATTCCCTGGCGCAGCAACCTGACTGCGGGGGACGGGACGTCAGACGGTGACATTTTTGACGCTTTCAGCTTTCGCGGGATACAGCTCGGAACCGACGACAGCATGCTGCCGGACAGCCAGCGCGGCTTTGCCCCCCTCATCAGAGGCGTCGCCAGTACCAATGCACGCATCTCCATTCGCCAGAACGGGTACATGGTGTACGAGACGTTTGTTCCGCCTGGCGCTTTTGCGATTGATGACCTCTATCCCGTTTATTCCAGCGGCGATCTGGAGGTGACGGTAACTGAGGCCGACGGGAGTGTCAGAAGCTTTACTGTACCCTACTCATCGGTGCCGGTTTTGCAGCGCGAAGGCCGCGTCAAATACAGTCTGACGGCAGGGCGCTACCGGGCCACGGGAAACAACTATGACAGCCCGGAATTTATACAGGGAAGTGTAATCAGGGGATTACCGCACAACGTGACTGCCTATTCAGGCATGCAGTACAGCCGGGATTATCTGGCCGGCCTGCTGGGAGTGGGAATGAACATGGGCCTGCTCGGCGCCGTCTCCGCAGACGTCACGCAGGCGAGCAGCCGGCTGGCTGACGGCAGCCGGCAAACCGGGGAGTCAGTGCGCTTTCTTTACGCACGTTCGCTGAACGAGCTGGGCACCACGTTTCAGCTCACGGGGTACCGCTACTCAACGAAAGGCTTCCATACTCTGGGGGAGACGGCCCTGAAAAAAATGGAAGGCTGGCAGGACGGAGAAATCACGCCGGGTCCAGACGGAAAGCCGTCCGTCCAGGCCAGAGGAAGTTATTTCAACCTCTATAACAGTCGGCGGGCCAAAGTGCAGGCCAGTGTCTCACAGCGGGCAGGTGACATGGGGTCGCTTTATATAAGCGGCGTCAGGGAAACCTACTGGAACAGCGCCGGTCACAGTGATTCCCTGCAGGTGGGCTTCAACGGCGTTGCAGGCATGGTCAACTACGGCCTGGTATACAGCCATAGCCGTCAGGCAGGCCAGCGCAGCGCAGATAAATCGTTATTTCTGTCGCTGTCCATGCCGCTGGACGCTCTTCTTGGGGGCAGGCGTGACCGTGTCAGTTCGATGTACACCACCTACAGTGCCAGCCGAAACGCGGAAGGAAAAGTGCGCCACCAGGCCGGGTTGAGTGGTACGGCGCTGGAGACTTCGAACCTGAACTGGAGCCTCTCGCAAAGCATGACAGACGGAAAAGCTGACGGCGGCAGCCTGAGCGCGGGCTACCAAGGCACGTACGGCAGCAGCAGCCTGGGCTACAGCTACAGCGACAGCTACCGTCAGTACAGTTATGGTTTCAGTGGGGGCGCGTTACTTCACGCCAATGGCATAACGTTCGGCCAGCAACTCGGTGAAACCAGCGTGCTGGTTTCAGCGCCGGGGATCACGGACACGCGAATAGAGAATGAAAGCGGGATTCGAACTGACTGGCGCGGGTACTCCATCAAGCCGAATGCATCCGTCTACCGGGAGAACCGCATCGCACTTGATACCGCCACACTGGCCGATGATACCGATGTTGACTCTGCTGTCGCACATGTCGTGCCTACGCGGGGGGCGGTTGTGCGTGCTGAGTTTAAAGGAAGCACGGGAGAACGAGTGCTGATGACGCTCACCAGAGATGGCAAGCCGCTTCCGTTCGGCACCACAGTGAGCGCTGGCGATCGGGGCGGGATCGTCGGCGATGACGGGCAGGTCTACCTGTCGGGAATGAATGGTGAAGGTACCCTCACGGCCCGCTGGGGCGCCGGAAACGACAAACAGTGTAAGGCCCAGTACCGCGTGCCGGAGAAAGCAGCTGGCCAGAGCATCATCAGGCTGAAGGCCGAGTGCCGTCAGTGAAGTGAATCAAACAGGAAAATCTTAAGGAGATGAAATGAACAACCAGATGATTAAACGTATATCAGGAGCTGTCTCTGTAACCGCATTGTTGCTCTCAGCCGCAGTTCAGGCCTCTGATACGGCCGTAATTCAGATTACCGGGCGGGTGGTTGCGAACACCTGCACCCTGGACAGCAGCACGGCCAATCAGATCATTACCCTAGATGATGTGAGCGATCGGGATATCCGGGGAAAGGGGAAAACGTCGGGCGATAAAGAGGTCACGATCATACTGAAAGACTGCGGAGCGGCAGCCTCCGGAGTAACGGTCACGGCTTCAGGTGTGGCGGATGCAGATGACATCACGGCATTCCGCAATGCGATCACTGATGGTAACGGAGGCGCAACTGGAGTGGGGCTGTATTTCTATCAGGCGGACAGCACAGCTAAATTCACCCCTGACGGTGCCGTAAAACAGACCAAGTCCCTGATACCTGACAGTGACAATGTTCTGATTTACAAAGCCAGCTATGCAGGCACCAGAGATAGCGTCACGGCCGGTGCGTTCAGTACGGTCATAAACATGAAGTTTGACTACATGTAATAAGTATAAACTGGCAGGAAACAGAATCAATGAAACACAATCGGCAGACTGGAAATAACCGAATTATCAACGGGAATGCCGGTATTTTTTTCACTGTTTATCTTCTTTTTTATGTTTCTCTCACCAGAGTCGGTTGCTGCTGAGATATCGGCATTATCCGAGTCACAGATAGTGAAAGGAACGATTATAGATAGCAGAAGGAAAAGGGGGTAATTATAAGATTATCGGCGCGCATTATGGCAACTACGTATATCTGATTGCCCGAATGCACCAGTAATTTCTGACTGAACCGTAATAACCAAAACAGTTCGCCGACATGGCGGACACGGCTTCTTGCTGTGTCACCGCCGATTTATGAATATTTGTGATAGAAAGGATGAAGGATGAAAAAAGGAACGTTATTTCTGCTGGCTGCTTTTTCCGTCAATGCCTTTGCGCTTTCCACGCAGGACTGCGTGAAAACGGATGAAAAGGAAATCGCCGGATTATTTGACCGGTGGAACAGCACCCTGCAGACCGGTGATGCCCGTAAGGTGGCAGAAAACTACCTGAGTGATGCGGTGCTCCTCCCCACCCTCTCCAACAAGGTGAGAAAGAGTGATGCGGAAAGGGTGGATTACTTTGAGCATTTCCTGGCGAAAAAGCCGGTCGGCCGGATAGAAAGCCGGACCATCCGTACCGGGTGTAACAAGGCAACCGACAGCGGCATCTACACCTTTACGTTTGCCGATCACACGGCGGTGAAAGCGCGCTACACCTTTACTTATGTCTGGGACGGTAAAGCGTGGAAAATCTCGTCGCATCACTCTTCCGTGATGCCGGAAGGATGAAATTGTGGGAACGTGTGACGGTTATATCGCCGCTGGTGTGCTGACCGGAACGCGCGTTTAACAGAACCTGGGCCAGTTCTCCGCCGGGAATCTGGCCCATGTATGAAGGCTGCCGGGGACTGTTTTCAGTGACCCTGCCCGGTGCCCTTTCTCCTGTCAGTAAAGGCTCCAGGAAGGTGACTACGCGTGGGTCTGATCATGAGGAACGGACGTAATGTCTTCCGCCTGATCCTGCCCTGCATGAAACGGCGCCAAACCACTTAATTAATCAGCCTGCCTTTGTCCAGCTGCACTGCCCCCGTTTCCCGGAGCTTTTTCAACACACGGGATGCCGTGCTTTTGGATAAAAAGGTGCTGTTTGTCAGAAAGTAAAGCACCGAAAATCGCTTCTTGATGTGGCACGGAAACCGGCTCCACCGGCTTATTGCATTGATGACCTGAATTTCCGCATTGGCATAATGTGACTGGAGACTGTTCAGCAGGTCGGTGTGGTAGCCAGACATGATTTTCATCACGTCCGGAAATAACTCTTTATGGTTGACGAGGCTCCAGAACTGATTATATTCGATGCTGTAAATTTTTCCGTAGTCGACTTTTTCCAGAAATATCGGCGGCGCCTCCAGTGCCGGCATGGCACCAATGACAAACGGGCCCGTAATAATATTTATGATTTTGTTTTCGTTTTTGGAACGGATAATAAAGTCACCCTCTTTGATCAGGTAGACACGCCTTTCTCGGCCGTTGAAAAAATCAAAAAACTGTTTTCCCCGTGAAAGACGGTCAAATCTGGCTGGGCTGATATAAGCCTCGATGTTATTAATGATATTCTGGTGACTTTTTGCAATGTGCCTTGGCATAATAACCTCCTGATGCGATCATTCCTTAATGAATGGGAATTATACTTTAAGTTTACTCAGCTTATGTACAGGCTTAAAATAAATTCAGTCTCATGTGCGCCTCTTTGTAATAGGCGGGAAAGACTTCAGTAAAACGAATATCTTGCTGGAGAGGAGTAAAACTTTTTTCCAGTTTTACCCAGCCCGTTTTGCATGGAAATAATAGTAAGGTCATGCTGCGTTATTTGAAATTAAAATCTAAAATAATTTTTTATAGCAGATATAATGCTGGATTTAATCTTAAATTCATAACAACCATCTGTTGAATTGCCTTGCCTGCATGCAGTGCTGTAATGTAACATTCGTTCTCATATGCCACTGCAGGTTAAATCACTGCAAAAAAACCGGACGAAAGCCGGCCCTTTTTGGGGTTCATCATGTTATTTGAAATCTCAAAGTCAATTATTTTCAGTCCGGCTGACGGAACGCTGAGGTGTTCTCAGGATGATACGGACGTTATTAAACTTCCGCTGCCAGCCTCCCGTTTATTGGAAGAGCTTCTGGTGCATCACGGGGAAATTTGTGAGAGAGAATATCTTTTAACAGAGGTCTGGGACAGGCAGGGGTTGACCGGATCCAACGGCAACCTGAATCATTATATCAGCGTCCTCAGAAAACACTTCACTGAACTGGATTTTGATGACGTTATTGAAACCATTCCCCGGGTGGGGTTCAGATTCAACCGTAATATTTCCCTTCAGAAAATAGAAACCGTTGCGCGTCCTGTACAGAAAGTGCCGGTCACACCCCCCGTCGGTTACAGGAAGGAGGCCGCCATAATTTGCTCTATTATGATCCCGTCCCTTTTTATTTTTATTATGCTTTTCCTTTTCAGGGATCCGCCTGTGCATCAGGTGCACCTTTTAAAGACGAATTCCGCCAGCTGTGACATCACCTATCTTTCACCCTTCAGCCGCAGTGAAACCGAAGCTATTAACGCCATGGTGCTGAAGAAGCTGCAGGAAAAAAACATCATCTGTGATCGGGATAAAATGATTTATTTCGACCACTACGCCTCTGTCAGCATGCGCGACTTCGGCCGGAGTCTGATTGCCGTCTGTCAGAAGGGGCAGCAGAAGGAAGTGGAGCGGTGCGATAACATCTATTATTTCAACCTTAAAGCGGACGGCACACAATGAAAATGAAAATCGCCGCAGGACTGCTTTCAGTGGCTGTTCTGCTCGCAGGCTTCTGGATCTGTAATGAAAAAACGCTGCGCTTTCCCTTCAAATGCATTGGCTTTGTCGAATATCACCTGGTTTCCGGTAACCACCCCGTCACCCTAAGCCTGTCTCAGGACATCCGCTTGTTCAGCAAGGCGGAGGGGAAAATTAATTTCCGGGGGCAGGTGGAAGACAACGGCCGCGTCACGCAGCTAAACAGAACGCTCACACTTACGGGCGGGATGGCGGTTGATGACGACACGCTGCGTTTCACCATCAGCCTGATAAGCCGGTCACCCATCGACAACACCCCGGAGCAGATTTTTGACGTACTGCTCGATGAATACACGACGTCACAGAACGCGCTGCAGCTTGACGTCATCAGGCTTCAGCGTGAAGTCTGGGTGATCGGTTCACCGGCCTCCTACCTGATGACCTGTATTCAGTACTGACTGCCTCACCGGCAGTACCCGTGTCAGACCCTTTTCGCGCTTTAACCGTTCTTGCCTGCGGGAGGGCTTAAGGCCATTTAGGTTGCCTGAGGGTACTCTGCAGAACCGTAGGTCCGCGCTGCCTCATCCGGTAAACACATATTCGAAGCCTGTTAATATCTGATGAAAACCATATAACAAATATTCCCACCTGAGCCCGGATTTATATTTCCCTTTGCAGATAAAAATTACGGTAACCGGTAATAAAACCGGTCCGCCACGGGCGTCTGCTTAAAAGGAGAGAATCGGTTTTTTAATTAACTTCATGAATTTAATTACTAATATTAATCCCGTCGCTGGCAGTTTTTTTATGAGCCGCGGCAGGCGCCTTAATTTCTCTCTTTTATCGTGTGGTTGACTTCCACCGTCCGGAATATTAGCCTTTACTCATCCCCTGAAAACCACGGAATTGTTCACTGCTGCTGAATTTACGGCTGGCAGCCCCTCTGTGCGCGCCCGGGAAATGAGTTCACAGAAAATAACGGTTTCAGCAAACGGGAAAATACGGTTTCTACTGAGTTGCGGAATAACCGTCCGCATGCCGGCCTTTATTCAAAGGCCGCCAGAAACACGCGTTCATTAAAACTTTACCACTGTATTTAATTCGTCATCCTACAGCGGAGGAACCATGACGTTCAGGGACAACACCCAGCGCGATCTTTCATTTACCGAAAATGAAGTCGCCGTAACCTGGTTTTTTATGACCGGCATGAGTCTCAAGCAGATAGCTGAATGGTCGGGACTTCCGGAGAAGTCCGTGAGTTATCATAAAAGAAGAGTCATGCGAAAAGTTGGTGTGAAAAATAACAATGAATTCATTATCTGGTTTCTGAAAAACAGGCCCCATTATCAGCAGTGTGCGACAGAGCAGAGCATTTTGCGCCGCCGTGATCCCGCACCGGATACCTTTCAGATGAAAGACCAGAGAAACAGCAGAGTAAACGGATAAGAACGTCACGTGCGCCTGTTTAAAAATTGGATAAAAACCGGCCTCACCTGCCTGTGCTGCTTTACCGTTCTCGCGGGCTGCAGTCCGCCGGGGGGCTCTGCGCCACAACGGCGGGGCCTATGTTCTGGACAGGTCGCATTCTTCGGTGGCGCAGAACGCACGGATACGCTTTCTGATCTTTCATTACACCGCGGTGGACACGGCAATCTCACTGAAGCTGCTGACAAGTGGGGCGGTCAGTGCCCACTACCTGATTTCCGATAAGGTCCGCGCCCGCTCGGGACTTGCCATGGTCTACCCCCTTGTCAGGAAAGACCGGCGGGCCTGGCACGCCGGCGTGAGCCACTGGAACGGGCGCACCAGCCTCAATGACACCTCGGTCGGTATCGAAATCGCGAACCCCGGATTTACGGAAAACATGCTGGGGCGGAAGACCTGGTATCCCTACAGCGGGCCACAGATCAGCGCGCTGGCGCTCAGTGATCAGTATCGCCCTGCCCCGGGGCGGAACTGAAAGTCACCGACACCTTTACCGAAAGGCTTGTCTGACTTATTTTCCCGGCATCATGCGCGCAGCCATTCACACTTAAGTAAATGCTTTCATGTTAAAAACAGTTTTTATTGCGATTGTCTCTCTTCAGTCACGGGGGCTGCACACGCTGCGCAAATTGGGGCTGTGTTTGCTGGCCAGGCCTATGCATCCATTTATGCAAGTTCGACTTTAGGGGGGCAGGCCTTTTTTGTGTAACTGATGCCAGTGTGGGATCTGATGAGGTAGTGATGTCTCTGCCTAACGTATCCGGTTCTCCTCAGACGTCCTGTGGAGCCAATCGCGGAACGCTCTGGTCACCTACTACTGGATCGGGGTCATACACTTTCAATGTCATGATTCAGAATAAGTCCGCGTCTAATCTGTCCGTGAAAATACATGGCGGGTTGCGGGACTCATCTTCGGCATGGCCTGTTGTAAAAACGGTCAATGTGCCCGGTCAGACAGCCTGCAGCATTCAGTACAGTCCCCGGTTAGAATTCACAATCCGAAGGGGGGAAGAGACGCCCCCCCAGAGGTTCCTGTGGGGGGGGAGCGGAAAAGGAACGGTCAGAATCAGGCCTCATGCCTTTATAAGTGCCGGTGTGGGCTCGATCGCTATCACTGGCGGTGGCAGCGTCATCGGTTACGGCATTACTGACGGGCTGGGCTGGGTTCCTCGGTGGATTTCGGGCACGAACCACTGGGAAGGCTCTGCCGGCGGTGAGTACCGGCTTCAGTTAAGAAAAGCTAATGTGCGTGCAGGACTGTACTCCGGGAGACTGACGGTAAGCCTTACGTGCGACTGAAAGCGCTGTGAATCCCCTCAGCTGTCAGCGCTGCCGCACAAACCTTCTCACATTGCCGGACTGCCGCACATTGTGTGCTTTCCTTTCAGCAAGAGCGGTTCGCGCCTGAGGATGGCGGGAGGGATGCCACCCCCAGCGCCCGATGTCGCTCAATACCCGATCCAGCGCCAGCAGAACAGTGTCCCTGCCCGACACATTACGATCCGCACTGAAGCTGACGTCCCGTTCCGGAAACTTTTTAAAATTTTGCAGCATCAGCCGCATGATCAGATGGATCATTTACGCCTTAATCATCCGCTGACTCACGCGCTGACCAGCAGGCACTGTCCACAACGTATCGTGTTATTTTACCCAGTCATCCAGTCTCAGACCCGGCACCCGCTCAAACTCCCGCGTATTATTCGTCACCAGCACGGCGCCCGCGACGGCGTGCCCGGCGATGGCCGTGTCGTTCGGACCGACCGGCCTGCCGGACAGTCTCAGCGCCACTCTGATATTCGCGGTGGCGTCCACCGCGCGACGGTCCCACCGAAGGATGGCGTCGAGGCGCGCGCAGAACGCCTCAACCAGCTGCGCGTGGCGCGGCGAGGCCTTCGGACCGGTGGCGGCAAAGCGCATTTCGGCATAGGTGATGGCCGAGACCACGACGCGTTGATTGCGCAGCACCGCCTGCTCCAGACGTTTTATCACGGTCTCCGGCTGCTCGCGCATGATAAACGAGCAGATGCAGGTGTCGAGCATGTATATCCGGTTTTTTTTGTCTTCTTCACAGGTTAAACCGTCCTTCGTCGCTGACAACGTCCGCGCGCTCCGCCATAAAGTCCGGGTCAGCTTTTTCGAGCTCCGAGAATGAGCCCCAGGTTGGCCGGACAGGACGCAGAATGATGCGGTCCCCTTCCCGGACGATCTCCAGCTCGCTCACCCCCTCAAAATCCAGGTCGCGGGGCAGAAGGATGGCGCGGTTGTTGCCGTTTTTAAAAGTACTGGTATTCGATCACGCGGCTTGTCTGCTTCGTGACAGGATGGCCAGAAAACTGGGTACCTTATCTCTGGACAGTGCGCGGGTTTACTGATGACAATGATGTTGCAGGCTAACGGCATGCCCGTGGATATGTTGAATCTCGCAAACACGCTTGAAGAGATGAACCTTGACGCTGAAAAGCCCTACCGCCCCGCCCGGTGGGAAAAAGCTGACCGGTGACGTGTTAATTAACATCCAGGCGAAAACGTTGTGAGGTCAGGAAAATGACGGATGGCCGTTTATACAGGTCATCCGTTAGATTCATTTCCGCCTTATGAGCTTTCAGGCATCAGACCGACGAGTTCCGTCTTTTTACGGGGGCACTCATCAGTTGACATGCTCAATCTACAATCATGTGTCGTGGCATGCTGATTTATGACTTAATGTGTGTTTTGCCATGTTAGATGAAGAAATGGATGATTCAGGGATTTGAGAGTAGAGAAAACATGTGCAATAACATGCAAACATCATCAAAAGATGTGTCACAGCATGTTCAAAGCCCGCATCATACATGCTATGACACATATTTGTTAAGCCTTGACGCGGTTAAAGGTGCTTCATGAGCCTTTAACATGTTACGAAACATCTTTCTCGTATAACTCCTTGAGTTTCTTGTTTCTTTTATGGATGAACAGAAAAGACTCCCTTCCCTTTTTAACGATGCTGTACTCGATATAACCTATTTTATTCATGGCAATAAGAGCGTTTTTGATCAGTCTGTTTTGCTCAGGCACAGGGGATGTCAACAGAAGGCGCTCACGAATACGTGTAAAAGAGACAGGAGCTGGATTATCAGGCAAGCTGGCGATATAGGTATATAGAGTTTGGGCTACTTCCTTACCTTTCAGATAGTTATAAGGTCTTTTACGCAGCAGTATTGTGTAGTCAATTTCATAAAGTTCCCACAGCCGTTCATCTGCTTCCAGCGTTACAGTATCTTTATCCCGATCCAGCAAGGCTGTCTTAAGCAACTGAGTAAAAAACATCTTGCCAGTGCCTTCTCTACGCTTAAATTGAACAACTTTTGTACCTAATTTTGCGAGAGAATCAAAAATTTTATCACGAAGCCTGTGATTTATCTGACGCGAATCATACTGGCAAAGATGTGCAAACTCCTTGAAAGGTAGAGTGATTTCGTTACTGTCTCGCCCATATTTACTGAATGCACCAATCACCCCCATCCATACACTGAAATCGGAAGTGATGTTCAGACGCTCTCCTCTGATCTGAATGTCGTTATAGCCTTCCTGGCGTGCAAATTCGAGCGAGGAGAAGGGTTCTGATACATCAATAATGTGCTCTGAGCTTTTTCTAAGTGCACGGGTATTAGGAACGAAGACTCCCAGTCGAAGAAGAATGGCGGGTTGAACTGAGGACGTGCTAGTAACTGTTAATACTTTCTTTTCATCGTCAACTGAAGCGAGTAAAGAATCGTGGAAAAAATTATTATCAGTCAATGCATTATCCTCTTTATACACAGCGTCCATAATCCAACCCGCGCTTTGAGCAGTGACCATGATACGACACATTCTTTTGCATGTTATGACACAGTATCCTCATGCTGTCACACATGTTTTGCATGTTACCACACATAATTAACATGTTACGACACATGGCAATCCTCCTAAAGCCGCATCACGACTGGCCTCAGAGAAAACGGGATCTGTTTGGATCTAAAATGGATCTAATAGGGATAATTATTGGATCTGGCCTGTGCACATGTGGATAAACTATCGCTCTTACTAACGCGCCTTCGGCTTGTTCAACGAAAATCGCACTCGCAAAAAATTTGCGAATGCGATTTTCGTTCTCGATAAAGGCTTGCTCATAACCGTTAAGATTTATCAGTTTACTAATTTCCAGACATGGACCGGCACTCGGTCAAACAGCTTGTTCACCGTCAGTTCGGCTTTACGGTGATCGTATGCTGAAGTCATCGCATATTCTTCTTTTGGATCGCCTTCGTACTTCAGGTGTTCGTATACGGTCTCCAGCGTGTCCATCGAACGATAACGCCTGAATCTCATTAACCAGTCTGTTTTTGTCATACCTTACCTTAAATAAGTGGGCGCTCATGGTACGGGATGGGCCATAAACCAAAAGATTTTTGCTGAGTGAAATAACTGCAGAGTTTAAAATGATTCGTAATGTAGGCAAACGAGAACAGGCCTGTATTTTAAAGTCCTGTAAGCGCTTGTCTGATCCCGGAGATGGCAGGAGGGAATTAGCCGTAACATGAAACCGCATACTATTAATTCTTCGATTTTCAGTCTTGTGCGTTACGATGCAACCAGTGGCCTTCTCGAACTGGAGTACATTAACGGAAGCAGTCGCCGCTGGCTGGGCGTTCCGGTCAGAGTTTACCACACCTTCTGCAGGGCCAGAGATCCGGATGCCTTTTTCCGGAGGTGTATCGACGGACACTACACTTCCCTTCGCGAGAAACTGACTTTCTGAGGGAGATTCAGGTTCACTTTGCCTGCTCAGTTCAGCCATCATCCTCGCATAATCTTCATAATGATTTTCTGCCTCTTTCCTTATACGGCTGAAGGAATATGAGAACCGGTGCTGGTAGCCGCAGCGCTTTTCCCGGGTGGCCTGCATCAGCGTTTGCTGAACCCACAACCAGAAGGAACGCCCTTTTTCTGAAGGCACCGGATACCCGGCCTTTTTCATGATCTTGCGCGCCACACTTTCGCTCAAGCCATTTATCAGCGACAGTGCACCATTAATATCACCACGTGATGTCAGTAAATTAATTTCATGAAACTGATTCATTCTTTTCCTCCGTCCTTTATAAAATAACTATCGGAGGGTAAACTGATTTCTTAAGGAGACAGTTGTTAAGAGTTATTAAAAAACGTTAATACTGAAAAATTTTTGATTGTTTATTGATCTGGTTTAATGAGTTATTAAACTGCAATGAAACAGGGGTTATAAATAATGAAAAATCTAAGGGTTTACTGTCTTTTTTATTTACAGTTCCTTTTTTCACATATTCCGACTCTGACCTGCAGACGGGTTTTCACCCGGAGGAAGTGCTCAGACACTCATCATCAGCTTCAAATGCCGAAAATGCGCTTGTTATCAGAAGCAGCTTATCAGTGAGTAAACAGTATCAGGATGAATTTAACCGGCTGTGGGCGGAATCATCGCCTGTACAGTGCAGCCGTTGATAACAATATAATTAATATTACCGGTAGGGTGGGCTGTAGATGACCAAGAAAAAAGTGTATCCGGTTTACTTCACTGGCCAGCACGAGGCGTCAGAAGCTTTCCAGCAGAACGAAACGCCTGTCTGGCAGCGCTGGCTGAAACATGCCCGCGACAACAAAAAGACCACGGTGGTCACCTGCAGCTGCCTGCCGGCAGAGACAGATCCCGTAAAACGGCGCTTAAAGGTCCATTACTCCCGTGAGACCGAACGCTGCTGGCTCTCCTCCTACGCCTTCACCGGAAACGAGCATAAACCCGACTGTCGGTTTTATTCGATGTGGTCAGACGAGCGTCAGGCAGAGATTTATCAGGGTGATGCAGTTCGCGCCGCCGCGGACGGTACTATAGTGGTCAGGCTGCCCACCGGCCTGCAGAAAAAGGCCCCGTCAGAGGTCAGATTGGCTGAAAACGAGCACGGTGATGAACCGGTGAAGCGTAAACGCCGCCCCTCGATGCCGCCTGCTGGGGCTGCTTCACCTGCTGTGGGAACAGTCCGGTATAAACGTCTGGCACCCGGCTTTTGACAAAAAGAAACGCACGCCCGGCTGGGTGAGCTGGCGCCTGCAGCAGTCGGCTGGCCGGATACGCGTCGGCCGCGTGCCGCTGGAAGAATCGCTGCTGCTCATGGCCAAGAAGGGAACGCCGCAGGTTATTTCAAACTGGGAACACCTGAGAACGGCCGAAAAGAACAAACGGCGGCTCATTGTGGTTTCTGTGCTGGCCAGCTGGAATGAGGCTGCTGAAGTACGGCTGCAGACCACGCTGCCGCTGGGGCTGTTTTTCGGTTTCCCTGACCTGGTGCTGCCGGAGGACGTGCGCCTCCGCCTGGAGAGGAGCTTTGGCCGCGAGCTGGGCGACTGGCGCCGGGGAATGAAGGTCGTGGTCATCGTGGAAACGGAGCCGCCCGAAACGACGTTCAGGCACGTAGACGGGCGCAACCGGCCGTCCAGCTGCAGTACCGTCATCGACGTGGCGCTGATGACGGTCAGCCCCCGCTTTATTCCGCTGGATTCAGGCTATGAGGGAACGGTTGAAGACAGGCTGTGGCAGGAAAAACGCGCCTTCATCAAGCCGCTGCGTTACGACGGTGAAGAAGACGTGTTTCCGGACTTTGTGCTGAAGGACGTTCCCGGCGTGGATGCGCTGCCGGTGGAAGTTTTCGGCATGAACACGCCTGAGTACCTTCTGCGTAAGCAGGAGAAGACCGCCCACTACGACAGGGAATACGGACCAGGCAACTGGTGGTACTGGAACGCTGCAGAAAAGTCAGACATACCGGCATTTCCCCCTGTATGAAACGGTGATCATCACCAGCAGGATGTCAGGGGATTTATCTGTAATTCGTAATTCTGTTTCTGACCGTCAGGTTGTCAGTCGCCACTGTCAGGGGTATGTTCACTGATGCGCCAGGAAAACAACTCAGTCAGAACATACGGGAGCAGACAGTGGACACGACTGAAGAACTCAATGGCACCTCCTTCTACGCGGGCAGACCAAACCTGACCGCAAGTGAACTCTTTTTCATCATTTTTTGTGAAGAAGTTGCCGAACAGCTGGGTATCGATAACTTCGGGGCGATTGTAGCTATCCTTACAGGACGTAATGTCCTGACGACCCGCGCCAAACCCCGCGATGCGGAAAAGGGCACATCCTACGCTTCACGTGCTGCGCGCAGAGTATTCCGGACCGCCAAGTTTCCCTTCGGCATTCAGCTCCCCACTGTCGTAGGAGGATACCCACCCTGGACGGCGCGTATACGATGGACACATAAGCTCAGCACTTTTATCGGGCGTGCGGTCCCTGTCGTGGGCTGGGTGATTCTGGCCAGAGATGTTGCCGATATCAGCTTTCACACGGTCAACCGGTACAACACCATCGCCCGCGGGGAGGATAAATTATGGTAGATGACACCCAGGCGCGCGTGATGGCGCTCATTGAGCCCTGGAACGGTCGTTCCCTGCTGACGTTCCGGAAAAAAACACTCACGCCCGAAACGTCGCTCAATCTGGACATGAAGCTCGACCCTGAAGATGCAGCGGAATGCCTGCAGAACGTCTTTGATGCATTTGGTATGGATTCTGATGAAGTAACATTCAGCCGCTATTATCCAAAAAATCCACGTGAGGCTTTTCCTCTCACAATCGGGATGCTGATTGAGTCAGTACGCGCGGGACACTGGCGTTATGACTGAGTTTACACACGTCAGGGAATCTGCAGTGAACGAAACAACAGAATTAGCTTCACCACGCTGGAAATGGAATGAACTGTTTAGAGGCGATCAGACGGGTATGCCGACAGTGTTGACCTGCTTATCGAAGGACTTACAAAGGGGCGTGGCATACTGGATACTCTGATTTATCCAATCTGCTTCAACCTGCGCCACGCCGTGGAACTCACGATAAAAGGCCAGATACAGGATCTCATCGGGCTGGCCAGGTTGCGTAAATATCGGTATATAGCGGATATAGAAGTGGAAAAAGCGCTTAATCAGCACGATATTGAGAACCTGTGGGACTTTTTTTCAAAGCACGCAATTGCTAATGACCTCCGTTACAGAGAGCTCATATCTGCCTCAGATCCCCTTATTAGCTGCATTGCAGAAACGGACCCGACAGGGCAGACTTTCCGCTACAGTTACAGTAACGACGCTCAAAAACACCTCACAGATGTAAGCCTCATAAATGTTCTGGTACTGCGCAATCAGTTCATACGGTTACGTGATGGTCTTGAGAAAATAAGAGCGTTAACTGACTGGCTCAGTCAGGAATACCGCACGGGGACATTCACTAAGTCTCTGAATCGTGAAGACTTGAAGGCTATTGCCATAAAACTGCCTCCGCACCACCTTTGGTCAGAAAGCTCATCGGGGTTCGATGATGTCAGATTATCGATAAAATCAGCTTACAATATCGGCAGTGCAGAACTGACTGAAGCTATCAAGAAAATCCGGGCCTGCAGGGATATGGCGCGCCAGATAGAAATATCAGTCACTATTCCAGGCCTGTCTTTAGGTGATATGGTCGCACTTAATGACTTCTGGAAGCTGGCATGGCGCCGTGACGCACTTGAAAGTGAACTGCGCGATGATATTTACGGCAGTGAAGAAGCTCGTATGCAGCCAGTCATAATGACGGAGGTAATCCAGGAAGAATCACAGGCAAAGTTGAATTTTGCTGCCTCTGTCAGTAATTTCCAGCGCTGGGCCACCGAAGATAAGTTGGCCGGGTTACAGGCCCTTATGGAAGCTGGTAGCTATGTTTTCTGTGAAGAACATGACAGGCGCTTTGCATTCTACAAAATGAAATGGCTGAAATTTTTGCTCCATCCTCTCAGGTTCGCATCGATAAGATCAGTGAGATATGGTCGTTAACAGTTGGAAGAGCGTATTACCCTTCACGGGTGATAGAGAAGCTTAAACAGGCAGGTTTTCACAATGAGGCCAGCAGCCTGGCTGAGAATTTGTTTTCTTGATGGCTGACACTTCATGGCTTTACAGAATGGCATACGAAAGCTGCACAAAGCGTCCTGAATTATATGGCCCAGATGTACTGGCAGACCTGCCAGAGGACTCCAGCTTTCCTTAAGCTGCAGTAGTTATGCGGATTTCGGCTTACTCTTTCTGACTGCCCGCTTTCTGTCTCGTATTATGTATAGCCCATATACGTTTAACCTGACTCACGCTGCATCCGGCAGAAGTCGCTGTGCGCGCAATCGTCATACCGGACTCGCGAAGCGCAATGATACGTTCGTGCGTTTTGGGTTCCGGCCTGCGCCCTTTGTACTTGCCCGAAGCCTTTGCCAGTTCAACGCCCTGCCGCTGTCTTTCCCTTCGGGTTTCGTAGTCGTCACGCGCCGTCTGCAGGGCAACCTTAAGCAGCATATCCTGGACGGACTCAAGCACGATTCTGGCCACGCCGTCCTGGCTAATTGCCAGCTCGGACAAATCCACTATGCCGGGGATGGCCAGCTTTGCCCCCTTAGCCTTTATCGAGCCGATCAGCTGTTCGGCCTCCGTAAGTGGAAGACGGCTGATGCGGTCAATTTTCTCAGCCACGACCACTTCCCCGGGTTGCAGGTCGGCAATCATGCGCTGGAGTTCAGGCCGATCTGCCCTGGCACCGGATGCTTTCTCTTTATAGACGCCGGCTACATAAAATCCCCTGCCGCGGGCATCTTCAATAATGCTGTTCTGCCGTGTCAGTTCCTGTTCATCCGTACTGACGCGAAGATAAATACGTGCAATCTGCATAGGTTTAGCGACCCCACCCTCTTAGCGTAAATAATCCCTGAGCGCTTCCCGGCCGCCGTTGTCTTCAGGTATGTCGCTCACAATGCGCCTCAGCGCGGCTTTGTGTAAGGGCGTACTGTTCACAAGCGCCATCAGCTTCCGCTGTGCCTCTGTCGCCGAACGGCTGGCTGACGAGTATTTACGGGTTCTTAAAAGACGGTCCCATAAGCTGATGTTCATCAGGCGGTTTGTCAGAACATACATGGCTGTAAGCGCCTGACGCACCTCAGTCTCCTCTGCTGGCAGTTCACCCTCCGCACAGAAGTCTCCCGGAGGACTGAGATAAGTTTCATCCAGTGGATGGTTTACTAAATGGCTGAAGGGTTTCACTGCGATCTCCGGGAATGTTTTCAATACGGGTAAATGATGTTAACTGAGGGAGTGAAATTCTTTGTACGTCGCCCCCTGGATATTTATGTCGTCCCGTAACCTGATTTCAACGTAAGCGTCCGGGCTGAGAAACGCGATTTTTTCAGCGTGTTTAATCTCAGTCGTGCAGATGCGCAACCAATCCGGCTCTCCTGAAAGCAGAACGCCATACAGCATCAGGTTAACGTCATTGACAGTGGCCACATGTACAACGCGCTCCACCCTTCCCGAAAAAGTTTTCGTTTTGGTTACTGGCATGCATAACCCCTTTTTTATTAAAGTCTTGTGGCGGTCAGTTAGAGTATACTTTAATTGGCCTGTGTGTTTTTACAGGCTAATAATAGCAGTTAGCGGCTTAAATTGGCCATCTATTTATTGGCTATTCTAATTGTCCTATAAAGTGCAGAAATTAATCACATACTAATAATTTTAATAATTAATTAGTGAATTATATAAAAAAATATAGTCACTTATGTTGTAGTTGGGTTGGTAAATTTTAATGTGATTACGATATCGTTTTAGATAAATTTCTAGGAACAGTCTTATGTAAATGATAAATTAAACTGATATGTAACAAAACTGCCATAAGTTTAAAAGGATGCTGTTGACGTGAACATCAACAACTATGACACCCTTGTAAGATCTCTTGCTATGGATGTGAAAAGAGGAGTCGAGGTAAGTTTCTTATTTGGATCCGCTATTAGTTTACCTGACGAAGGCATTGGGATGCCCTCGGTTTCAGAAATGGTTGGATTGATAAGAGATTATCTTCGAACCATGGATGATGATGGATTAGATGATTATATTGCTGAGAATCAAGATATATCGAATTATCAAGCAGCATTCAAATATCTACTGGCAATTGGTAGTCAAGATGACGTTAAAGAAGTTTTATCAATAGCTGTAAACAGAGCTAAGGATGATAACGGAAGTTGGGTGATACCAAAAGCAATTAAAGATTTTGCATTATTAGTGTCTAAAAAATCCTGGTTTATAAAGAATATCTTAACTACAAACTTCGATCCGTTTATTGAAGAGGCTTTAAAGGAAAGTGGTTACGATATCAACCGAATAGACCTTAATGAAGATGCTGTATTTAATAATAGTATTAGTTATAATAATGACCGTATAAATGTGGTTCATCTTCATGGGTATTATGAAGGTGATACAATGCATACTCCTGAACAACTGACCACATATCGTGAAGATAGTATTTCATGTATAAAAAATATACTAGGGACAAGTAAGCTATATGTTATTGGGTATGGTGGTTGGGACGATATAATAAACACCACATTAGTACAATTGATTAACGAGAGAAAACAGCAATATGATATAAGATGGGCCTATTATGCGAGTGAAGAAAAGGATATAAAAGAACAGAACGAAACCTTTTTTAAAAAAATAAACTCAGCAAGAGCAAGAGCAAGATTTAATGGTTATAAAAATGTTGACTGCAGGATTCTCTTCGCAGATGTTTATAGAAAGGCACATAAAGTAAGTATAACCATAAACGATGAAGAGGAAGATACAGGTAATCAGGATGGGTTGATACCAATAATTAAATTAGGTGAAGTGTTTTCACCACAGAAAAAAATTGAACCGATCAATATAAAAAAATTCCCTATCTCTCCTGACCCAGCACATAAGTTGATTCGAGTAACAGAGCAAGAAATTGCAAAGTTATATTTAAGAAACGATGGTAGCTTTACCCTAGTAAGCGGATTAGGATATGGAAAATTAGATTTTTCTATATCGATCATCAGTGATGAATATGATTCTTACGAAATATATCGAGTTGATTGTGATGGTATAACGAATAGAAATGATATGGAGATTCGTTTTAGGCAGGACATTGGCATCGACTTCACTACTCTAGTGGCATCAGGTATGAGTAGCAAGGTTTCGGTAATATTTTTTGATAATATTACGGAAGATACGCAGGATCTTATGATTTATTTTAATGAGGTTGTGAGTATTTTAAGAGATCAGCTAGGCCAAGTTAATGCTATCTTTTTTACCAACTCAAGCATCAACATTCTTAACGAGAAGGTGACTCTATTACCATTGGATCTTGCTGACATTGCTGAATATGTAAAAAATCCACAAGCATATGATATTAATGAAGAACAACTTGAAAAAATTTCGAGAAAATCTGCGGGCTTACCACTTAAGTTAGACTTAATGAAGCAGTATTTTCTAGCTTCCTCTGTAATACATACGCTTAGCCGGCCTGAAGAAGAATTTGTTACGGCTAAAGGTATAAACGCTGACAGTATACCAAAAAAAATTCTTGACCAAATCACTGAATTTATGAAGTCGGAAAGCCTTGAAAACAAGCGTGTTTATTATTTATTGCAAATATTATGTATTGTAGAGTGCGGGGAAAGTGCAGAAAATATAACTAAATACTTCCATGATAGTAAATTCAAAATAAATGACTTTATAAGGTTACAAGGTTTAGGCCTAACTCATTCTTTTAAATTGACTACATTGAGAGATTGCACGATACATCGTGCCAATACAATTATAAAAGATTATGTAAAAAGTAAGATTGATCTGGGAACTGTTAATAAAATTAAGTTAAATGCAGTAAAAATGATATGTGGTGACATATGGTATAATAGGAGAGTTTCTATATCATCTATTACACTAGCTATGTTAGATAACTTCAGTACTCAACCGGGTAATGCACATGTATTACTTTGCGGCATACTAAAGAATCCGCTTCAGGATAAGGATTTTACTATTTATCTTGATGCTGCTTTGTCTTACGCATATTATTTATCAAGAAAAACTCGTTACAAAGAGGTAATAACTTTTGTAAGTGAAGTAATTGCTTATTTTGAAAATGATAAAACTATATCTTATTATAGGTTAATCGATTACCTTACGGAAAGTATGCGTATGCTCGATAAAGAAGATGAAGTTATATCAATGTTAGAGGGTATCCTTGAAGACTACAAATCAGATAGTAAATTTTTTTCTCGCTCTATACACGATAGTTTGACCCTTACACTTCTTCTTTCCTACTCAAAATCAGACTCCGGGCAAGCCTATTCCATGGCTGAGGAAATACGAAAGGGTTCTGAGAAAAACTCTTACAAGCGTATGCTGTGTGACATGGTTTTAGCCAAGAAGAATGATATCTCTACTCAGGGAAGCAAGTTAAAAAGACTTGAGAAAAGAGCCAGGAATCATGGTCATACTACTCTCGCTAATAATATTTGTTTAGATTTAGCTGTTTTAGATCCAATTAATTCAAAGTCTTATATTAATACCGTTCTGTTGTCTGAGCATTCTACTTATACCAAAGCTAGAGCAGTTTTGGGCAAAATTGAGGTGATGCTAGGAGACGAAAACTCAGCTATTTTAGAAAGCAGGGATATTATAAATCTAAATAGTTGTTATAGGTATTTATTCATACAAAGGATTGACGGGCTTTTCAACAGATGCCATCACCTTTTATGGAAGCTTTATTTGTTGGAAAACAAAATTGATGATCTGTTTTCTGTTTATTTGAGCAGTTCTTTAGTCTGGCGTGTTTCTGGTCGCCAAGACAAAGAGTTATCTTATCAACAACAATTGCTTGATTTAATGAGCTTACATGAAGGGAGTAATGAAAGTCACATTTTATACCTTATAAGGAGGAGTGAGGTATTAAATAATTAATATTTCTATAACAGTATGTTACTGTATTTTTCAATTATGAGTGCGGATTTTTTATCTGTAAGTTTGCACTTGTAAAAGCCTAAAACGAATAATGGAGTGGCTTAAAGATGACCTACAAATTAGTTTCTACCCTAATACTCATAGGACAAAATGAAGAATGCAAATGTGAAATTTATCATGTTGACAAAGAGGAAGGCGCTAAATTTATCGCTATCATTTATGTACGTAGGCTTGTTCTCATGAGGCTAAGAGAAATGGGTGTCAGTATGGGGTCCAATGATATCCCAACATCAAAACCTGTGCCAACCTGGGTACAAGCCAGAATTCTTAACGACATCAATGATACTACTTTGGAAGAAGCTGAGGCTTCGCTTAAAAGGAGGCATGGTAATGAAGGTTCCTTTATCCCTGCTTTTTTTGATTCACCTTAACTTTAAACCTTAACGGTAGATTTGAAAATTAGGATTTTTGAAGCAAAAAAAACCCGCAGATGCGGGTTTAGAGGAATTTAAGTATTATCCAGCATGTGCTTGACGTGTACGAAGGGTACCTTCACGCTCTGCACGGTCAAAAGATGCTTTCAGCTGTCGCATTGCTTCTGCTTTGCGCTCTGCCAGAGACATGTTTTTGATGTTAGAAATATCTTGTTTTGAGTACATAACCCATTCCTCCTTCGCCTAGTTCGGCTTTCACTTCACATATTACATCATCAGGAGCTTTCTGTAAAACCCGGTCATAGAACCGTTTTAGCTTAGGTGTATCAGCCACCGCTAGGTAAGCTTTAGCTTTGTAGATGTTGTGATGCACAGTTATAATGGTCTCTAATGCATCAGCTAATTCTAAAGAAAAATTGAATCTGCGAGAACCCTTCCCCTTTGGTGGTGGAGCATAAAATTCCTCACTTTCAAAGTTTTCGAGTCGATCAAACTTAACATCATAGCAATTTTTGGGGATCCTAAACCCTGCTTCTTCGCTTCTTAAGGCATGGTATTCGGGATCGTCAGTAATAACTTCCGAGAAAATCACAACGAAATTATGTGTTTCTATACTAAAATCGTAGCGCTGAGCTGTTAAACCGTTGTGGTCAAACTCAATAAACTTCTGAGAAAGATAAATCGGCATATGAGTTATTATCTGGTTATTGGTTAACCATTTTAACATTCAATGAGTGGTTAGTACTATCAAAGATACAGTTTTCCAAACCACCTCTGAACGTTGATGAGTATCTCGATTATTCCGGTACTTACTACCTCTGACCGCCATCGCATTCCAAAAGACCTAACTACTCCATTATAAATTTTTACATTCCTCTTTTCTTTCTACTTTCTTTCCGATGTAGGTACAACATGAGTAAATTATTATCTTGTTAACTTATCAACTTATCAACTTATCAACTTATTAACTTATTAAGATGATAACTTACTATCTCTGTTTAGCTTCTTGTATCAGAGTAGATATCTCTGATTTTGTTAGTTTTTTCAAAGCTACAACTGCGGCCCTCATTACATCTGAACGATTTACTCGCGTACTTCCTGTAACCATTTCTTCCCTAATTATGTTGTCAATATCCATAAGATTGTCTTCAAAGAGTGAAACGCTTACAGGCTTTGCTTTGCTGACTATGCGAGATTTCTCAGTGTTGTTAGCAGGCTTATCAGTTGCCGCTGTACCACCGTTTATAAAGGCTGCTTCATCACGTGGTGGCGTATTTGCTCGGTTTCTCACAGAATCACCTCTTTAACCAGTGCCTCAACTTCTTGTTGAGCTTTGTCATTCTGAGTTTCAAATATTGTCATGGATTCTGCCCATGCATCCCTGTGCGCTTTACGATCACATACACGAGATGTAGCGAGTTGCATTTCCGGGAAGTCTTTCAAAACGTCAGCTGCCTGGTTGGCCTCGTTAACAAACATATTTGTTGGAGTCATGTTTAACACGAGGTAACCGCGAACCTGTTCATTGAAGTCCTTTGCTGCAGTAAACACTGAGCATGTATGAGGGACAACGTCTAAGTCCATCTGAGAGGGTCTTAAAGGTGAAATGAAAACATCTGCTGCCATCAATCCGCTACGCATCTCTGCGCTGTCACGTCCGGCACAATCCGCAATCACAAAATCGTACGATTTATCGTGTTCCTTCAACATCACCTTAATGTTGCCCGTGGCACCCGTCACCGGAATGTGTGGAAGTTCTTCAGAACGATTGTTGTACCAGGTCAGAACAGACTTTTGATCATCAGCATCAACAATAAGCACTCTGTGCCCTAGTGACATCAGATATGCTGCGATTGAGACTGCAAGTGTACTTTTACCAACTCCACCTTTCTGGCTACCAAGAACGATTATCATCATTTCCTCGTATTAAGTTATTAAGATATTAACTTAACATAACTAATCATCGATGCTTTTAGCAAGATCACTCTTTCCTTAATAACTTATTATCTTGTTAAGTATCTGATTATTATGGATAAATAACTTAACAAATTGTTTAGTTGATAACATATTAAGATAATATATTAATAAGATAACAACTTAATATTATGCTGGTGATTCCATGATTGCCTTAATCTCCTCAGATGTTTAGGGATAAATCGTACACAACATAAGCCGTAAGCAGCAGTGTGTGTAAAGAGCAGTTAGAGAGCGAAGAGTCATGCTCTGCACCAGGTAAAAATGTGGCCATGATTCGATAGCAACATCCACGATGAGGTAGAATTGAGATTTTATTGGGTATTTTTTGAGACTTATTTATAATGTGGTCTTTTTTCAATAGGTGTGGTGGTGTATATTTATCTCAATAAGTTCTCAATTAATGGGTGGTTTGGGATATGAAAGTGTTTATCGATGATGGTTCTACAAACGTAAAGCTGGCCTGGCACGACAAAGACTGCGTCAAAACGCACCTGAGCCCGAACAGCTTCAAGCGCGAATGGTCAGTGGCATTTGGTGAAAAACCGGTTTTCAACTACACCATGAATGGCGAGCATTACTCCTACGACCCAATTGCGCCAGAAGCGGTTAAAACCACGAACATTGCATGGCAGTACAGCGACGTGAACGTTGTTGCTGTGCACCATGCACTTCTGCAGACCGGCCTCAAACCCTGCGAGGTGGATATTACGGTCACGCTCCCGCTGACTGAGTTTTATGACCGCAACAACCAGCCCGCTGCATCACACATCGAAAAGAAAAAGGCGAGCCTGCTGCGTCCGGTTACGCTGAACGGGGGGGAGGCCTTTAAAATCCGCAGTGTCTCTGTCATGCCCGAATCCATCCCTGCCGGGTTTGAGCTGCTGAGCGAGCTGGACCCGCTTGATTCACTTCTCATTGTTGATCTGGGGGGAACGACGCTCGACATCTCACAGGTACGTGGTCGTATGAGCGGTATTACGCGCATACATGGTGACGCAACCATCGGTGTGTCACTGGTGACGACCGCTGTCGCGGACGCGCTGCGTGTTGCAGGAACGCGGGGTAGCAGTTATCTTGCCGATGATATTATTGTCCATCGTAATGATGATGCTTACCTGGAGCGCCGGATTAACGACCTCTCCCGTGTGAGCCTGGTTCAAAGTACTATTAACGAATCACTTGAACGTCTCACGCAGCGTGTTCTCAGCGCCATGAAGGCGTTTGAAGGCTATACCCATGTCATGGTGATTGGCGGGGGGGCTGAAATTATTGCCGAGGCCGTTCGCACGCACTGCGGTGTGAGGGCAGAGCGCTTTTATAAAACCGACTCATCCCAGTTCGATTTGGTCAGAGGGATGATTGCTATCGGATAACGTCATGGATACGCGCAGAAAGATCCAGTTTTATATCAATCCCAAAAGCAGCCTCGGTGAGGCCTATGCTGACAGTCACACCGATGAAACACCGCAGGGTGAGCGCGGCCGCCTCTGGAAAGCGGCCATGCTCAGCGGGTTTGCACTTGAGCGGATTGATCCGCGACTGCCGTTCCTGCTGTCGGAACTGCTGAGCGAAAACACGACGGCAGAAGAAGTACTTCAGGTGATACGGGCTGTCAGCCCTAAAAGCGCCACCGCGCAGACTCCGTCTCAGGCTGAAAGCGTTCCTGAGCCGGCTGAAGCATCCCCGAATGCCACTGTCGATGAAACCCGCAGTAATGCCAGAGGCATGTTTGGCGGAAGCTAATTTAACGAGGTCGTCATGAACAGAGTGATTCTGCTGGTAACGGGGTTTCTGGGCTTCAGAAAGCTCGCCGGCAAAGACAGAAAAAGTGCAGGGGAGTGGGGCTTTCTGCTCAGTATGCTTTTCATCGTCCCGTTACTACTGGGGATGATTGAAAAAGAGGTCATTAAAATTGTGCTGCAGCTGTTCTGGGCAGGTTTTCTGACCCGTTCTGCTTTTCTGGCCAATGAAACCTGGAAAAAGAACAAGCAGCAACGCTGAAATAAAATATAAGCCGGTGACAGCGTCACTGGCTTATCATACAAGTCAGTGAAAGGGCATCTGGAATACTAAAACTCTCCCCTGAACTCCTTTTTGCAACTGTCGATACTTTCCTGCAGCCTCTCTCTGCGCTCCCCGGCTGGCTCATCAAGCGGGTTCTGAAGAACCAGTACGGAGCAGGTTGAACGCATTGCATTGCGTATTTTTTCAAGCTTTGCTGTGTTGATGTAGTAGTCACGGATGTTGGATAAGGCTTCGGCGCCACTGAACAATAACAGAATCAGGGCAGCAATAATTATCACAGGAAGAACTTTCAGTTTAAGTTGATCATTCATGATTCCGCTTACTCGTTATCGTGATGGAGAAAGTCATGGTCAGTGCAGCATTAACAGACTGGCCATTCAATCATCACACAATGCGTGCAACCGGTATATCGCTCCAGCGCGTGGTCCACGCCGGTGACAGCATGTCCCGCTTCATCTTCCATTCCGTATCAATTCCCTGACCCGCAAACCATACCCGTCCCAGACCTGACTGGTTGATCCCGTCCAGCACCTGCATCAGCTGCGCGCTGTTCGCCCGCGGGCGGTTGTCATCAAACAGGTTCAGCTGGCTGACGCCGTGAGGCGTGAAATCATCAAGCATGACGCCTGCCTTCATGTACCGGTGGCCATCCAGCCAGATGCGGTCAAGCGCGCGCATGGCCACGCCGATGATATCCCGTGTGTCCTGCGTGGGCAGTGTGAGTTTTTCCCCGGCCGTATTGCCGTAAAACGTCTCACCGACCGCATGCGGTGAGGTCCGGACAAACACGCTGATGTGCCTGCAGTACTGTCGTTCGCCCCGAAGCTTCTCCGCGGCGCGCGTGGCGTACTGGCAGAGTGCCTGCTGCATGGCCACTTTGGTGGTAATACGTGAACCGAAGCTCCGGCTGCAGACAATCTGCTGCTTTGCCGGCGGCATTTCCTCCAGGGGAATGCACGCCTCGCCGTTCAGCTCACGCACCGTCCTTTCCAGCACCACCGAAAAATTCTTCCGGATGAAGGCAGGGTGCGTGCGTGCCAGCTCGAGCGCGTTGGTGATGCCGAGCAGGTTCAGCTTTTTGCCGATACGGCGCCCGACGCCCCAGATTTCCTCCACGGGCTGGCGCATCAGCAGCGCCTCGGTGCGCTTCGGGTTTCCGGGCGTCAGCGCCAGTACGCCTCTGAACTGAGGCCACTCTTTCGAGGCCCACTGGGCTGATTTTGCTAAAGTTTTACTGGGGCCGCTGCCGATCCCGATGGTCAGTCCGGTTCTGGCCAGAACGTGGGTACGCAGCCGGTGGCCGAAGTGTTCAAAATCCTCGCAGCCATCGATACCGGTCAGATCGAGGAACATCTCATCAATGGAATACTGTTCGACTTTGGGCGTCATATCTTCAAGTGCTGCCATTACGCGCTGGCTAAGACTATGATATAGCGCATAATTTGAGCTAAAGACATGCACTTTCTCAGGGAAATCCTGTGATTTTATCTGAAACCACGGAATTCCCATTTTTATACCCAGGGCTTTGGCTCCCTTGCTTCTTGCAATGACGCAGCCGTCGTTATTCGAAAGGACAACGACGGGTTTTCCCCGCAAGTCAGGCCTGAACAGGGCCTCACAGGACGCATAAAAGCTGTTCACGTCAGCCAGACCAAACATCGGCATGGTTACCTCCGGCGCGCCTCAGTATTGTGGAAAAACCAGGTGACCACGCCCAGCAGGTGCAGCTCCTCAGGGTAAATCACCGGATAGGCCGGGTTCATCGGGCGCAGGGCAATCTGTGGGTGCAGCTGCAGGCGCTTGACGGTGAACTCCCCGCCAACCTCCGCGATGACGATGTCTCCGTGGCTGGCTTCTTTCGCACGATCAACGACCATCACGTCCCCGTCGTACAGTCCGAGGTCTTCCATACTGCTGCCGCTGGCGCGCACAAAAAATGTGGCGGCCCGGTGGGTGATGCAGAGCTCGTTCAGGTCCAGCTCGGTTTCGACATAGTCGGTGGCAGGGGAGGGGAAGCCGGCCGCGCAGCGTTCAACAAACAGCGGGATGCGCATGACGGGGCGGATGTCGGCAGGCCGGAATATCGTCAGCCCGCCCCGGGAGGATGTCGTTTTCATGGCTCCGCTCTCCGGACTGAATGGCCTGAGGCCGGGGCGGTTGTGAGTGAGTCTGACATGGTAAATTTCCTCCCTAAATAACACTGTATATAAAAACAGTATTATTGAGCCGGAGGCGCATGGCAAGAGGAACGAAACGGTACTCTGTCAAAGGGATGCCTATGTTACTGAGCAGGCTAATTATTTTTTTTGTCGGGCGGTTTCAGTCAGGGAAGCGCGTAAGCAGTCGTTGCTGGCATAAGCGAAATTACGCTTCCTCGTCCCGGCTGTTCGTTCCTCGCTCCGCTGCGGTACGCCTCAGCCTGG